>Ga0105163_1000650_pt1 | contig 20030 bp, 14 predicted proteins | sample JNZ110809AmetaG_FD_81531 | JGI IMG/M metagenome (GOLD analysis project Ga0105163, IMG submission 81531) | Hot spring microbial communities from Jinze hot spring, China to study Microbial Dark Matter (Phase II) - JNZ 110809A | ecosystem: Environmental > Aquatic > Thermal springs > Hot (42-90C) >... | reverse complement strand
TACTATGACCATCTCTCAAGGATAAAGAATTTTGCACCGATGCCTGGAAGAAATATCAGTTTGGTTTATCATGTATTGTTTTGATTTAGATTGAAGTAAAATATGTTTTTCATAAGCCCGCCCAATTTGGGCGGGCTAATAATTTCCCATCACCATCCTTGAAAGGCGAAACATAAAGAAGCCAGCTTTGTGTAACCCTCCAATTATGCCTTCCGTATTCAGATATTGGAATTTTTAAAATCAAAATCTTATACAATATATGCGTGGATTGTTACTTATACTTTTGACCTTTGCGTCTATGCAATTGGTAAACTCTCAAACAGAATACAGGATCAAAGCACTTAAAATTGATGGTGTAATTAACATTGATGGGAAACTTGATGAGGAATTTTGGAAGCATGCGGAAAAGGTTGAGTTAAAATACGAAGTTCAAATAACTGATAATGAGCCTGCAAGTCAAAAGACAACTGCAATGGTTCTTTATGATGGGTTAAATCTTTATTTTGGATTTGTTTGCTATGATACAAATCCAAATGAGATAAGGGCACACATAACCGACAGGGATAAAATTTGGGAAGATGATTTCATTATTTTGATAATTGACACATACGGGGACAATCAAAACGCATATGAATTGGCGGTTAATCCTTATGGAATTCAGGGTGATGGGATGAGAACGGGAAATTCGGAGGATATAATGTTTGATTTTGTTTGGCATTCTGCTGGATTGATAAGCGATTCTGGATGGACAGTTGAGATAGCAATTCCATTTAAAAGTTTGAGGTTTCCGAAGAGAGAAAATCAAGAATGGAATATACTTATTGGGAGAAATTATCCACGCAAAAGCAGATTTGTTTTCTCTTGGACACCAATTGATAAAAATAACCCTTGTCTTTTATGCCAATCGGGAAAATTAACGGGTTTAGATGATATTGGTTCAGTTAAATTTGTTGAAGTTTTACCTTATGTTATGAGTTATCAATCTGGCTCTATTAGAAGTTACACTGATCCATCGCTTGGGATGAAAAATGAACCAATTAGGGTTAGAGGTGGTACTGGGGTTAAGTTTTCACCAAATCCTGAACTTACAATTGAAGGTGTTTTAAACCCAGATTTCAGTCAGGTTGAGACGGACGCATATCAAATAAGTGTTAACACCACATTTGCACTTTATTATCCTGAAAAGAGACCTTTCTTTTTTGAGGGAAGCGAGGTTTTTAAAACACATGTAAATGTATTCTATTCAAGAATGATAAATGATCCTCTTTTTGCGTTTAAACTTAAACAGAAGTCAAATAATTTAACCATTGCTTATTTGTCTTCGCTTGATGAGAAAACCCCTTTCATTATCCCTGGCGAAGAGGGAAGTTCAACAGTTCAAACGGGGTTAAGATCGTTGGTAAATCTTGGCAGGGTAAGATACGATTTCGGTGAGCAATCTTATGCTGGCTTGCTTTTTACTGCGAGGAATCTTTCAAACTCTTATAATTATGTCGGTGGGCTTGATTGGAATTACTTTTTCTGGAAAAGTTATTATTTTAGAGGTCAAATTCTTTACAGTGCGACGAAGGAAATAAATGATTCACTTCTTTTTTCAAGTCAGAGAAAGTTCGGGGAAACAAGTTATGATGCAACTTTTAACGGCGAAAGATATTCTGGTGTTGGTATGCTCTTTAGATTTTTGAGGGATACGAAGCATCATGGATTTGTGATTTCTTACCGTGATTTTTCTCCGACATTTCAACCTCATCTTGGATTTGTCACAGCAAATAACCGAAGACAGATAAACATAGAAAATCGCTTTACATTTTATCCAAAGAATTCAATCGTTGATATCGCATTCGTGCTTGTTGAAGGAGGACTTGTGTTCAACTATAGTGGTACAAGAAAGGAAAGATGGGTGGTAGTTGGAGCCGGTTTGCAGTTAAAAACCCAAACCGATGTTTTCGTTGGTTTTCTCCCGGTAAATGATGAAATCTTCGGGGGTCGTAAATTTGAGAAAATACACAGGATCTTCGCCAATGTGTATTCTGTGCCGTTTAAATTTTTAACGCTTCAATTTAATGGTGAATATGGTCGTAAGATTTATCGCACAAGTGAGCCAAGACTTGGGCTCTCAAAAGATTTTAATGTTTATTTTAAATTGAAGCCAACCGAAAAAATTGAGTTATCAATCTGGTATACAAAAGCGAGATTGGAGGACGAAAAAACGAAAGAACTATTTTATGATGGTTATGTTGCTGGTCTTGTTGGGATTTATCAATTCAACCCAAATTTATTTTTGAGGTTGATAACACAATATGATTCTTTTAGCGGCTCTGTTCAATTTTTCCCATTGTTAAGTTTCAAACTTAATCCGTTCACAATTTTTTATGTTGGTTCAACTATCAATTTGCTTGATTTTGGAGAACCGTACGGGGTAAGGCAAACAAACAGGGAATTTTTCTTGAAAGTCCAGTATTTACTAAGGGATTAATCATCTTGAGCTTACTTCAACGCCGTTTTCAGGTGAGGTGACATAAATTTTTAACTTTTTTCCGAAATATTTTAGGAATTCTTCAGATATAATTCTTATCGCCTCACCTGCTTTTTCTTTTATGGTTATTGCTACTGCTGTTGAACCAGTTCCCAAAAGTTTTGCTCCTATGATTCCGTCAACTGTTGCAGATATGTCAACTATTGCATCAATTTCGGATGTGCTAACTTCATAGTCATTTCTTAAACTCAAATGTGAATCAAACATTAATTTCCCAAGAAGCGAGAGGTTATGTCGCCTTAGGGCGATAACAAAATTTAAGGTGCGTTCATTTTCTCCAACGATGTATTTTATTCTTCCCATTGAACTTTTTTCAATGAAATTAGAATATCGTTTCAATTCATCTAATGTGAGAGATCGCAAGGAGTTAATTTGTGGATTTACACTTGATATGATATCAAAAGCGAGCTTACATTCTTCTTCCCTTTTCAAGAATTTATAGATAGCATTTTCGTTTCTTTCGCCTGTGTCAATTATTAAAATTTTTAAACTTACTGGCACAGGTGCATATTCATATTTAAAGTTTTGGCAGTCAATCAAGATTCCAGAGTTATTTATCGCCATTGCTGATGCCATATAATCGTATATGTTTTCGTAAGATAAAGTTAAAAATTTGCCAACTTTTTCGCATAGGTGAAGAAGATTGATATCGTCAATATCAATGTTTTGAAGATGGCGGATTGCAAATGAAAGAGCCACGACAATCGCTGATATCTCTCCAAGATCTAAGTTGGGCGGGATATCACTTGCTATGCATATGTTGAGTCCAGAGATGTCATAACCGTTATCAAGGAAGGATTTTAAAGTTGCTTTTATTGGGATTGTCCATTCGTTCGCTTCAATTTTGTCAAGTGATCTCTTCGTGAAAATTTCAATCGCAAATTTATTATTTGAATAGACTACAAATTTTTCGTCTGCTCTTGATGATAAACTTACATAGGTTCGGCGGTTCAAGGCTATTGAGAAAATAAATCCATGTCCATAATGGGTATGTTCTCCCATAAGTTTTATTCTTCCTGGTGCTGAGCTTACGACCTCGGGTTTTTCATAAAAGATTGAATTATGAAGAGAATCAATCATTTTGAATTGTGTTAAATTCTTTATGTTTTATCTTTTGAAGTTCTGACCACATCAGATTTATAAGTTCTTTTAATCCTTCGCCAGTTATAGCTGAGATTTTGACGATTGGAATGTTGTCTTCAAATTTTACTTTATCAAGTTTCTTTCTCAATTTTTCATCTGCGAGATCTATTTTGGTTATTGCGATAATTCTTGGTTTTTCAAGCAAAATTTGAGAGAAAAGTCGCATCTCGTTTAGGAGCGTTTCATAGTCTTTTTTTGGGTTATGGCTTGTGCACTCAATCATAATTACAAGAAGTTTTGTCCTTTCAATATGTTTTAGAAATTGTATTCCAAGCCCTTTGCCAAGGTGCGCTCCTTCTATAAGCCCTGGCATATCGGCAACGACAAAGCTTTTAAATTCATCATATCTAACAATTCCGAGGTTTGGTTGAAGTGTTGTGAATGGATAATCGGCGATTTTTGGTTTTGCAGCTGAAATTTTTGAAATAAGCGTTGATTTTCCAACATTTGGGAAACCGACCAATCCAACATCAGCGATGAGTTTAAGTTCAAGTTCAATTTCTCTTTCTTCCCCTTTTTCACCTTTTTCTGCAAATCTTGGTGCTCTGTTGGTTGGCGTTGCAAATCTTGCGTTTCCTCTTCCTCCTTTCCCTCCATGTGCGACTATGACTTCGTCCCCGTCGTTTACAAGGTCAGCGAGAATTTCACCTGTTTGGGCATCTTTTACAACTGTTCCGCATGGCACAAGCAAAATTATGTCCTCCCCATCTTTACCGTGTTGATTTTTACCACGACCATGACCTCCGTTTTGGGCTTTGTAGAATGTTTTATATTTGTAATCAAGCAATGTAGAGAGATTTTTGTTTGCGCGAATTATCACATCTCCACCTTTCCCACCATCTCCGCCATCTGGACCACCCTTGGGGACATATTTTTCTCTCCTGAAGCTAACACAGCCGTTTCCACCGTCCCCCGCTTTAACATGTATTTTTGCGTAATCTATCAAAAGCATCTCATCTCATCCCCGGGAAATATCTTCTGTAGACAAAATCTGTAAATTCAATAGCTTCGTCTGAATACGGGTCAATTTCATATTCAATAAAAATTGAATCAATAAATGCTGAAGCTTCTTTCCAACTGTTGATTGAGTTTAATTTGTCTATCGCTTCAAAAAATTTTTCTTCGTTCCGTTTGAAGATTTTCTTTATGAATTTCTCTTTGCTTTTTTCGTCAATCAATGTGTTAAGGTCGGGTAATTTCACTTCCAGCTTGGGCGCTGATTCTAGCTCAACAGGTTCAATTTCCCCTTTCTCTTCAAGTTTAGCTTCAACAAGTTCAGTTTTTCCTTCTGTAGTTGATGTTTCTGTAAGTGTGGTGAATTCTTGCTCAACGGTTGATGGTTTTAAAACTCTTTTCAAGATGATCTCAAGATCTGACATCGTAAATTTTGCCCTTCCGTGAAGATCTCTTTCAAGTTCAATCTCTTTAACAATGTTTTCAATTCCTTTATCGTTGTAGTAGATTATCAAAGCTTCTGCTGGAACGGAGTTTAGATCGTTTGCAAATTTGAAGAAATTAAAAACTGGCTCCACTATTGAGAGCAAATCTTTTATTGAAACATTTTTCAATACCTCTTCATCAATTTTGCGGAGCATTCGTTTGAATAAGTCAATCTTTATCTCGTTTGATGTATGTTTTTCCAGAATTTTTGTTATTAACCTTTTGTAGTATGTATATTCGTTCAGATTTGAAAGTGAGTCAATTATTTGTTCTGTTGTTTTCATATCCTCATTTTTGAAAATTATCTTCACAAGCGTCCATTCCGGTCTTAGTACAAAATTAAGTGCAAATCTTGATGCTTTATCAGCGGCGTTTTCAAATTCCGAATAGGTAAGTAGGAGAGCATTTTTAAGCGTGCCGACTAATTTTTTTCGTGCTGAGATGAAGTCGGGATTATCTTGGTCAAATCTCTTTGAATAAAGCGAGTTTAAAACCTCCTCACTCAAGATTCTCTCAGCATAGATGTTAAAATAATCTTTCACGGATTGTGGTATATCCCAGCTCATTATCTCTGTGAATGAGATTTTTTCCTTTCCAGATGCACGGGACAAGATTTTCTGTTTTATGTTTTCAACTTCTCTCTCAAACATTTTTTAATCCAAATTTTATTGTAAAATTGAGTTAAAATCGTCAAAAGATCACTGTTTTAAAATTGACCTTACTCTTTCAATTTCTTTCTGAGCTCCTGCCTTGAAAATTGGATCAATCCCAGCTCGGTCGATAATTTGCTGATACATGTTAATTGCTTGTTCATATTTTTTCATCTTTTCATATGATTGCCCAGCCATATAAAATGCGTTCGCAGTCCAATCAATCTTTGTTTTCTTCGTAACAAGGTATGGGACTTTTAAAAATTCAAGTATTGCTTGTTCATATTCTCCCTTGTAATAGAGGACTTCACCAATGTAGTAGTGAAGTTCGGCTTCAAGGTCTTTATCTGCTTCTTCAAGTAATTTTTGAAAATGAGTTAGTGCGAGGTCATAATTACCAAGCATTTCATACATTACTCCAATCTTTATTCTTTTATCGGTTATATCTTCGGCGTTTGGAAATTTTTCAATGTATTTTCTTGCGAGTTCTATAACGAGTTCGTAATATCCGAGCTCTTCATAACATGCGAGCAAATTATTCATGGCGGATTGCAAAATCTGTGGTTTTTCTGCGCTTTCAACGACAAATCTATAGTAAATTGTTGCGGAGTCATATTTTTCAAGTTTAAAGTAAATGTTTCCAAGCGAAAGATTAACACGCAATTTTGTTTCTCTATCCAGTGGTTTCTTGTTGAGTTCAAGCAATGTTTTTGTTGCAGATGATATGTTTCCGTTGTATTCATCAATTTTTGCAAGCCAGTAGTGTGCAAGATGTGAAAATCTTGAGTCTGGGTAATTCTTTATTACATCGTCAAAAACTTTTTTTGCATTTGTGAAATCTTTGTTTCTGAAGTAATAACCACCGAATTCAATTTGAAATTCGGCAAGATAATTTTTAATGTCAAATTTCAAGAATGTTTGTTTGAATGAATTTATTGATTTATTTGCTCTATCAATGTCGTTCATTCTGAAGTAGCAGATGATAATTTTTGATTGAATTGTAATTCTATCGGTGTCATTTTCTGCGTTTTTTAGTGCTTCTGTATATCTTTTGAGCGCTTCATCATATTTCTCTTCCTCAAAAAGCAGATCCGCAGATTCAAGCATTGTTCTCTTTCCAAGGGTGGCGTTAAATTTTCCAACTTTTTCAAAATAATAAACCGCTTTTTCGTTTATTCCCTCCGTTTTATAGATATTTCCAAGTGCATAATAAACTTCGCCTGTATGTGGTAGCATTGCTTCAAGTTTTATCCCGGGGGCTGGCTTCGGGGTTGAGAGATAAAGTTTGTAATATCTTTTTGCGCTTGATAGATCACCAAGTTTTTGATATGCGGTCGCAATTTTAAATATAACCTCTGGCTCTCTTTCAAACTCTATGACTTTGTCAGTGGAAATATATCTTTTGTATTCATCTATTGCCTTCAAGTAATCCCCTGATTCAAAGTAGATATCCGCAATTTTAAGTTTGACATCTTTTGCGATATCTGTGTAGAATAAATTTTGTTCAATTTCACGCAAAACATTTATTGCTTCAGCGTAACTTTTCAACTCCCTGTAAATTTGTGCCTTAAGGTCAAGTGCCCTTGCATCATAAGGAGATGGGGAATATCTCTGTAAGAGAAAAGCAATATCCGAAAGCGATTTTTGTTTTTCACCAATTTTGTAATATCCATAAGCCCTTTTGAAAAGGACTCCCGAGATTTGGTTTTGATTAAGTTTGTTGAGGTTATCAGTTGCAATTTTTATAACCTCGTTCCAGTTACCGTTTGCAAAGTGAAAGTTTAAAATATCAATCACAAATATGCCGTAAAATTTAGACTCTGGATACTTGCTTTTAAAATCTTCAGCAATTTTTCTTTTGCTGTCTTGGCTCAATCCATGGGTTAAAGTTTTATACAGGTAAAAGACAGCGGTATCAGTTTTTTGGGGATCAATTTGTGGCTTAAAGTTCAAGAAACTTTGAATTACACCTATTGCGGAGTCGGATTTTATTTTGTTTTCAATGAAAAGATTGTAAGCGCAGTTTGCTTTTTTATATTTTATAAGGTATTGAGTTTGGGCATCAAAGTTTCCTTCGGAAAGAGCGAGGTCGTAGTATTTAAGTGCGTTTGAGTAATCTTTTAATATCAAATTGTAAAGGTCAGCAAGTTTGAGGATTATTTCGTTTTTAGGTTTATTCGTTAAAATGTCTCCGATAAGTTCTGCTATTGATGTTGTGTGATTGGTTTGATCAGTTATTTGAAATCTTTTCAACATTTCAACTTTATCCAAAGCATCATCATATAACTCGGATGAGGTGTAGTTTTTGAGCAGGGTTTCAAATGTTGAAATTGCCTCTTCAATTTCACCAAGTTTGATATAACATAGCCCAATGTGATAGGTTGCTTCGTCGGCATATTTATCTTTCGGGAAGCGATTTAAAAGGTCGGTGTAATAAAAAATTGCTTTTTTGTAATCCTTGAGTTTTTCTTCGTAGAGAGTAGCAAGTTTAAATAGAACTTCGGGGAGAAGATCGCTTGTTGGGAATATTTCAACATATTTTTTATAAAATTCAATTGCCTTTTCATAATCACCGATGCGAACGGAATTATTTGCAAGATTAAGCAGTGCGAGTGATTTTCTGGATGTAGTTGTATCAAAATTTATGACCTTAAGATAAAACTCGTTTGCTTTTTGATAGTTTAAAATTTTATCAAAAGCGGTTGCGATATTGAAGTAAAGTTCGGGATTTGTTTCGGATTCGGATATTGAATTAAGAAGGTCTGTATAAGATTTTATAGCGTTTTGATAATTGGCTGTGTTGAAATAATAATTTGCAAGTTGTAGAAGGATTTTTTGCTTTAGGTTTTTAACATCGTCTGATTGAGTAGCGGTTGAGAGTGTGGATTGAGCGTTCAGCATGTAATTTATCGCATTTTCATATTCACCGAATTCTGCTTGAATTTTCCCAAGTTCAAAGTATGCTGATGCTATTACCTCGGGGTTAAGCCCGCTTTGGGATATGATTTGAGTAAGTTGTTTTTCTGCCTCTTCGGTTTTACCAAGGGTTGCGTTTATCTTTGCGATGTTGAGATTTGCTTTGAATTTTAAATTTTTATCATCAACTTCGTTTGAGATTTTTCTGTATTCAATCAGTGCTCTTTCAAGGTTTCCTTCTTTAGTTAAAATTTCTGCGAATTTAAATCTTGCAATGTAAAGATACTCGCTTTCTGGGTATTCCTGTATAAGTGCGAGTAAAACTTTTTTCGTGTTTTGTAAATCGTTTGCGAGTTCAAAATATTTTGCTGATTCAATCAGTGCTTTTGATGCAAGTTGGCTTTTGGGGTAAAAAAGTTTTATTCTTTCAAAAGCTGAACCTGCTTCTTTATATTTTTTCATTTCAACAAAACATTCGGCGGATTTCCAAAGGGCTTCAATTGCTCTTGGGTGTGAAGTTTTTGAGAGGGCGAAATTCTGAAATATGATTTGGGCGTCTTCAAATTTTCGTAGTTTAAAGTAGGACATACCAAGATAAAATTGAGCTTCGGGAGTTTGTGGGCTGTTGGGGTATGAGTCAATGAATTTTTTTAGCTGTGAAATGGCAAGGTCGTAGAAACCCTCATTGTAAAGATTTATAGCAAGTTTAAAGTCGGCGTTTTCCTTTGTGTCCTGTGAAGTTGAAAGGGAAAAGATAAGAATTAACATTGGGAGCAGAGCCCAAGCTTTGCGCATCGGAATCTGATTTTGTTTTTTGGTCTCTGAAAAAATTTAACATTTATTTGAGTTTTAAGCAAAATCAATTTAGTTGCTTATTCCGTCTCCCCGAAGTTTTGTCATTTTTTTGCAATTGATTCCCCTTAAAGGGCAATTTTGCCACATTGTAAATATGAAATCGGATTTTTTTATTATTAAAAATCAATTGTTTTAGGTGGAATTTCTGGCACGGTGATTGATGAAATTTTTTAGAAAATAAATCAAATGAAAGAGTTAAGGGATGAAGAAAGTTCTTGTTGTTGACGCTGATGAATCAATGCGAAACTTGCTCGTCAAATTCCTTATCCGTGAAGGTTTTGAGGTTTCAAGTGCTGTGTCTGGGCGGGAAATGATGGAGAAAATGGCTCAAGATAAATTTGACATTGTGATAATTGATGAGAATATCTATAAGCAGAATCAATTTGATGTTAAGATGATTATGAATGAGTTGATGCCGAAAGCGAAGATAATTTATATCGCTCCGTTCTATGCGTTGAGCGAAAATCTTGAGATTGAAGATGAGAGGGTTATAAAGTGTGGGGAGAAACTTTTCAGGATATCGGAGTTGAAAAATTTAATAAGTGAGTTCAAAAGCTTGTCAACCTGAATCTGATTTATGAACTATATCCCCCTTTCAAATAAATTCAAAAGCACATATGATTAGAAAACTTTCAATATTTTCAATCTTAAGTGTGATTTTCATACTTAAGCTATCTGCGCAAACCAATGCTGATTGTTTTGCTTGTCACGAGGACAAGACATTGATTATGGAGAAAGGAGGCAGAGTGATTTCTCTTTATATTAATTCAAATGAATTTAACAAATCTCTCCATGGGTCGCTAAACTGTGTTGATTGTCATGAGCAGTTTAATCCAGAGGAGATCCCGCATAAGGAGAAAATTGAGCCAGTTAATTGTTCAAATTGTCATTTAGATGAGGTTTCAAGTTTCAAATCAAGCAAGCACTTTGGAAAAATTAACTGTATTTCGTGCCACGGGAATGCTCACAAAATAGTTAAAGTATCAAGGGCTGATTTTACGAAACAATGTTCTTCGTGCCATAAGAAGGAATTTGAAGATTATAAGATAAGTGCTCATTTTAGTTTTAAAAATGGAGCTGATTGTATCTCATGTCATGGGTATCATTCAATTAAATTTGCGTCGTCTGATGTTTGTATTAAATGTCATAGCGATAAGAAGATTGTTCATAAGTATCAGGAGTTTGTTTTAAAGTATAAGGAAAGCATACATGCGCAGTATATAAATTGTTCTGATTGTCATACGGGACATAAAGTTTTGAACGCAAGAGATCCGAATTCAACTGTTGCAAGGGCAAACGTAGGGAAGACATGTGAAAAGTGTCATGAGGGAATAGCGAAGGATTATTTTGAGTCTGAACATGGAAAGGCTTTTGTCAGCGGGTTTGAGGCTGCTCCTTCGTGCGTAGATTGTCACGGGGAACATGATATAATGAAAGTTACGAGCGGTAAATCAAAGATAAGCAGGGCGAATGAGATTGAAGTATGTTTGAAATGTCATCTTGATAATCCTGATGTTAGGAGCAGGATGACGCATGTTTCATCTTTTATTGCTTCTTATGAAAATAGCGTTCACGGGAGATTGTTCAAGGCAGGTAATCAGGATGTAGCGGTTTGCAGTGATTGTCACGGTGCGCATGAAATGATGAAAGCAAGCAATCCAAATTCAAAGGTTTATAAACTTAACATAACCTCAACCTGTGGTAGATGTCATACAAAAATATCCGATGAATTCAGAGAAAGCATCCATGGTCTTGCTCTTGCAAAGGGTAATTTTGATTCACCTGCGTGCACGGATTGTCATGGTGAACATTTGATCCTTGAACCAACCGATCCACGGTCGCCCGTAGCTCCAAAAAATGTTGCTTTACAGCTCTGCTCAAAATGTCATGCCTCTGTTAAACTTGCTGAAAAATACGGTATACCCGCCGATAAATTTAAAACATTTACGGATAGCTATCATGGTTTAAATGTTAGATTAGGAAATGTTGAGGCTGCGAATTGCGCCAGTTGTCATGGGGTTCATGATATTTTGCCTTCTTCTGATCCAAGATCAAGAATTAACAAAGTAAATCTTGTTAAAACATGTGGTCAATGCCATCCTGGAGCGAATGAAAATTTCACCAAGGGCAAAATTCATGTGACAGTTGCAAGCTCGGATGATAAAATTATTTACTGGGTTTCAACGATTTACATTGTTTTAATTGTCTCAATCGTCGGTTCAATGTTCGTTCATAATCTTCTTGACTGGATAAGAAAAACAATTGATAAGTATAAACAAAGACATGCAAAGATGTCGCATCCTGCGAACGAACTTCCAAGAAAGACAAATCTTTATTTGAGAATGACGCTTGAAGAAAGGATACAGCATTTAGCACTCGTTGTGAGTTTCTTTACACTTGTTATAACTGGTTTTATGCTTGCTTTTCCCGATGCGTGGTGGGTTGCAGCAATTAGAAATATCGGCGGTGAGGCGGTGTTCAAATATAGAGGGTTGATTCACAGGATTGCAGCGATTGTGCTTGTCATTGATTCAATTTATCATTTGTATTACATTATATTTACGAGGCGTGGACGTGAGTTTATACGAGACATAATGTTTAGAATGCAAGATTTAAGGGATATGGTTCAGGTTTTGAAATATAACCTTGGGCTTTCAAAAGAAAAACCGAAGTTTGGGAGGTTTAATTATATTGAGAAGAGTGAATACTGGGCTTTGATTTGGGGAACTGTTGTGATGACTGTGACAGGTGTTGTTTTATGGTTTGAGAATCATTTTATGGGGTGGCTCTCAAAAACATTTGTTGATGTTTGCAACACAATTCACTATTTTGAAGCGTGGCTTGCATTCCTTGCTATCATCGTCTGGCACATTTATTATGTTATCTTCAATCCAGATGTTTATCCGATGAACTTCGCTTGGATAACCGGATATTTAACTGAAGAGGAAATGGAAAAGGAACATCCACTTGAGCTTGAGAAAATAAAACTTCAGGAAATTAAAAAAGGAGAATTTGTATGAACTGCGAAGAGAAGGAAATTAAGAACATAATGATTGAAATCTTGAAAGTAGCAATTGAAAGAGAGAAGGATTCATTTGATTATTACTATTCCGCTTCATTAAAGGCTTGCGAACCAAGTATTCAAAAGTTTTTGCTTGAGCTTGCCGAGATGGAAAAAGAACATAGGAGATTGCTTGAGGAGAAACTAAAGGAGCTTGAAGCAGAAGTTTCAATTCTTAATGGCATAAGGTCAAGTTTTGAATATTATGAATAAAATTTGAGGTTGAAAATGCCCTCTCAAAAGAAAGTTTTGCGTTTTTCTTTATCGTGGAGAATTCAACATTTCCTTTTGATGGTAAGTGTAACGCTTTTGATAATCACAGGTTTTGCTTTGAGGTATCATGATACTTGGTTTGGAAGATTTTTGATATTTATTGAGGGAGGTTTTGAGACGAGGGGAACATTGCACAGAATTTCAGCAGTACTTCTTTTTATTACGGCAGTTTATCATTTGATTTATATTTTGTTCACGAGGGAGGGGAGAAAAGAGTTTAGAGAGTTGTTGCCGAGGAAGAAAGACTTTGCGGATTTTGTTGAAAGCATAAGGTATGATATTGGGAAAAATGAAAAGCCACCGATGTATGGTAGATATTCTTATAAGGAAAAAATCCAATACTGGGCGTTCTTTTTGTTCGTTATTTTGATGATTTTAAGCGGTATTGTTCTGTGGTTCCACAATTATTTATTTGGAATTTTACCGAAATGGTTCTTTGACTTTTCGCAGGCATTACATAGTGCAACAGCAACGCTTGTGATAACATTTCTTGTGCTTTGGCATCTTTATCTTGTTCATTTTTCTCCGAGCAATTTCCCTATAAATGCTTCGTTCTGGCATGGTTATGTTTCAGAGGAGTGGCTTAAGGAAAATCATTACCTTGAATATCTTAATTTGACAAGTTCATCAGAGGAGATAAAAAATAAGGGATATGGGAAATGAGGAGATTTTTATATTTTGCGATTTTTTTGTTCGCGGTATCTCAGACAAGTGCGCAGCTTAGAAATGAGCGTTGTTTTGTTTGTCATGGTGTTAAGAATTTCGGAATCGTTGAACATGGGAAATTTAAATCACTTTATGTTTCAAAAGAAGATTTTGAAGCTTCGGTTCATAGCAAATTTGCCTGTGTCTCATGTCATGTTGATGTTCGTGTGATACCTCATTTAACAAAGCCACAAAGGATTCATTGCTTGCAGTGTCATTTTGAGGGGAATGTGGTTGGAGCACCTGTCACGGCTAAACCAGAGAAGTATAAAGAGAGCGTTCATGCGAAAGCCCTTGCAAAGGGTAAAAATGCCCCTGATTGTAAAGATTGTCATACGGTTCATTATGTGAGAAAACCAGAGGACCCTAATTCAAGTGTTTATAAAACGAGGATACCTGAACTTTGTGGAAGGTGTCATGAAACCGTAAAAGAAGAATATTATAATTCAATTCACTGGGCTGGGATTCAAAAGGGCGAATTGAGCTCAGCTGTTTGTTCGGACTGTCATCGTGAGCATGATATTTTACCGCCGGAAGATCCGAGGTCAAGTTTAAATCCTAAAAATGTCGTTGGGACATGTGATAAATGTCATTCAGATGTTAAGCTGATGAAAAGAGTTGGGGTTCCAGTTCAGAATCCAGAGGCGTATAAAGAGAGTTTTCACGGGATAGCATTAAAATTTGGGGTCGTAAGAGCTGCGAATTGTGCTTCATGTCATGAATATCATAGTGTTTTACCTTCCCGAGACCCGAGGTCTCCGATTCATCCGGCAAATCTTGCCAAGACATGTGGCAAGTGTCATCCAAGGGCAAATGAAAATGTCGCAAAGGGGAAATTTCATGTTTTGCCGGGAGAGAGGGAATCCGGAATTGTGTATTATGTTTATACATTCTTTAAATGGTTCACATTAATTGTATTAATTGGGCTTTTTACTCATATTGTTCTTGATTTGATCGGACATATAAGAAGGAAAAGAAAAAAGGAGTGATTAAATGATGGAGCCAAAAAAGGAGGCGGAAAAATTAATACATGAGGTTGAAATAGAGAAGGGCATCACGCTTGATGATGAATTTAGGGAAAGGTTAAAAAATGAAATTGCGGAGAAAATAAAAGCTGAGATTGAACGAAGGAAAAAAGAGGTTGAGGAAAAAGTTGAAGAGGAGTATTTTGTTCGTTTCAGTTTGAATATTCGGCTTCAGCATTTAACGCTTGCAATTGGGGTTTTATTGTTGATAATAACTGGGCTCCCGATAAAATTTCACGAATCAAAATGGGCGGAGTTGTTTTTTGAAGTTATAGGTGGAATTCAGGTGTCAAGAATACTTCACAGGGTCGGGGCTGGGATGTTAATTTTTGTTTCAATATGGCATACAATTTATATCGCATTTACGAAGGAAGGAAGAAAAGAATTCAGGGAGCTTTTGCCAAGGAAGAAGGATTTTCTTGATTTCTGGCAGAATATAAAATACATGCTTGGTAAGACAAATGAACGTCCAAAATATGGGAGGTATTCGTATATTGAAAAATTTGATTATTGGGCTGTTTACTGGGGGATGGTTATCATGGTTTTATCAGGTTTGATTTTGTGGTTTCATAATTTCTTTCTTGGTATTTTCCCAAAGTTTGTTTTTGATATAGCTAAAGAAGCTCATTCAGATGAGGCAATGCTTGCAACCCTTGCAATTGTGATATGGCATTGGTATAATGCTCATTTTAATCCACATGTATTTCCATTTAACCCAACGATATTCACTGGAAAGATTTCAAAAGAGAGAATGATAAAAGAACATCCGCTTGAATATGAGAAAATAATGAGGGAGAAACTTATGAAGGAGGAAAAATCGGATGAGAAGTAAGGGTAAGATAATCGTTTTAGTTCTATCGCTGTTTTTTATCGTTTATCTTTTCTTTCTTTTTTTGAGAACTTCAGATGACCCTGAATACTGTGGTTCGTGCCATTTTATGAAACCTTATTACGAAAATTGGTTGTCTTCAACGCATAATCAAGTTAACTGCATAACATGTCATTATGGTCCCGGTGTTGGAAACTATTTAAAAGGGAAAATCCGATTGCTCTCTGAGATAGCAAGGTACTATCTTGGTGCTTATAGTTATGAGATCACATCAAAAGTTGATAATGAGTCATGCATTAAATGTCACGAGGAGAAAAAATTTGTTGATAAAGAGATATTTTTTGTGGGTGGTAAAGTTAAGTTTTCGCATGCGAAACATCTGGACGAAGGGAAAATAGGTTTTAAGTTGCAATGTCAGACATGTCATTCTGAACTTGTTCAAGGTCGCCATGAGGCGGTTTCTACAAAAATTTGTATCCTTTGTCATTTCCCCGGAGGTGAGGTTGCACGAAGCTATCCTGTTTCAGGTTGCGGTAGCTGTCATGGTCCACCGAAAGATGATATAATGATATGGGGGATCCCATTCAATCATTCGGAATATATAAAGAACAGAATTGAGTGTGGAACATGTCATCTTCATGTTGCGGTTGGGAGAGGCGATGTAAGGTTAGATAAATGTTCCGCATGTCATATAAACATAACAGGGATGACGCTTGGGTCAAAGAAGATGCATGAGGTTCATGTGAGCAATGAAAAAATTAACTGCTTTAAATGTCATGATGAAATAAAGCATGGTAAAGTTGAAGTTTTTGAGGTTTTTTCTCCTGTATGTCAAGAATGTCATGGAAATAAACATTCGGTTCAAGAAAAAGTTTATTCTGGGAGTGGTGGCAGAGATGTTGCGGTGTTGCCTGACCCGATGTTTTTGGCTGGGGTTTCGTGCAGAGGATGTCATGAGGTTAAGCTCGTAAAAACACATGCTGAGGTAAGTTTTGAGCTTCCTGAGTTCAATCCAAATTCTTGCAGTAACTGTCACGGCAAAGGATATGATAAGCTCGTTCAAAAATGGCAAAAAATTGTAAAGGAGAGAATCCAAAAGATTGAGTATGAAATTGAAATAGCGGGACTTTTGAAAAGAGCTGGATTGAAAAAGTTCAAAGATGAAGATGTTAGGGTTAATTTTGAGATTGTGAAGAAAGATGGAAGCTACGGTGCTCACAATATAAAGTATGTGAATTTGCTTCTTGATGCAATTGAGAAAAAGATAGATACATGGAGGGGCAAGCCAGAGCTTGAAGCAGTTTATAAAAATAATTCAAGGTGTCTTGATTGTCATTTCGGGATTGAAAATTTGAACAGTGCGTATAATGGCAAAAACTTTCCCCATGGGGTTCATCTTTTCAAACTAAACTGTGTCAATTGTCATACAGGTGGGGAGCCCGTGCAGGTTAATCACGGCAGGATACTTGATGTTGCAAGTAATTGTAATAGTTGCCATCATAGAAATTTAACTTCCCCGGTAAGTGAGGCTAAGTGTGAAAGTTGTCATTCAAAGCAGGTGAATTTCTATCAAGGCAAATTTTTGGCTGACACTGAAGATTTTATGTTTCAAGCTGGGGTTTCATGTCAAGACTGCCATGTGACGGAGGGAAATCTTCCTGTTAAGCCAAGTGTTGAAATTTGTGGGGCGTGTCATGAGAAAGAATATATTGACGATTTTGCTCGGAAGAGGGACAAAATTAAGGAATTGATTTCAAAGTGGGAAAAGATGAAGCCTGAGATAATTAAAAAGTTGAAATCCAGCGAAAGTTCCGCTGAGATTATAGAGTTTGATAAACTTAGGAGAATGGTTGATGATTTTGTTAGTGAGGGTTCTTACGGAGCCCATAACTTGCAATTTATGGATGAGTTAACACAGAAAATTTTAGATTTTATTAAAAGGTTTGAACTTGTAGAAAACCTAAAACGATAATTGGAAACTGAACATGATAAAAAAACTTGGTTTGAAGATTGGCATCGGCGTTTTAGCTTTTTTGTTTGTTTTAGCGTTTTCGGCTGAATTTACATCTAGACCTTCTTTTTGTCCAACATGTCATTATATGGAGCCATTTTATGAAAGTTGGAAGACATCAACGCATAGAGATGTTACCTGCGTCAGGTGTCATTTCCCGCCTGGTCTTGCTGGGACTGTGAGAGGGAAACTTGAGGGGCTTGTTCAAGTTGTGAATTATTTTGCCCGCTCATATACAAAAAGAAAGCCTTGGGCAGAAATTTCGGATGAGTCGTGTTTGCAGAGCGGTTGCCATGAGACAAGATTGTTGAAAGGTAAAGTTATCTTTAAAGGTGTTGTCTTTGATCATACCCCGCATCTTGAGGAAATGAGGCGAGGTAAAAAATTAAGATGCACAAGTTGTCATTCGCAAATAGTTCAAGGGGAACATATTACTGTTACTGAAACAACTTGTTTTCTCTGTCATTTCAAACGAGATGGTGATGTTGAATTTGTAACTTACAAAAAATTGTCAAGTTGCCAAACATGCCATCATTGGGAGTCTATTCCAAAAGAGGAGATGTCAAAGTATAAATATGATCATTCCAGCATTGTAGAGAGAAAAATTGAATGCACACGCTGTCATGTTAATACAGTGATTGGTGATGGGTTTGTTCCAAGAGAAAATTGTTATTCTTGTCATTTTGATCATGCTCGTTTGAGTCAATATGAAAATACGACTTTGTTACATAGAGTTCATATAACGGAGCACAAGATTGAATGTATACAATGTCATCTCACAATTCAACATAAAATTAGAAAAATAAATCCCGAAGAGGAGCTTGAATGTAGCGCTTGTCATGTGGGTGAGCATAAACAGCAGTTATTTTTGTTCACTGGGAAAGATATGAACGGGTTAAAGGGTCACCCGAATCCAATGTTTGAAGCTGGTTTGAGTTGTGCAAGCTGTCATGTTTTTCACGAGGAGCTGATCGGTAAAGCAAAGGTTAAGGTTGCAAAACCACAATCGTGCGAGGTATGTCACGGAAAGGGCTATGCAAAACTTCTTGCACTGTGGGAGGAGGGCGCCGATAAAAAGATAAAACAATTAAAGGAGCAGATTAGCATTGTTGATTCGCTTGTAAATGTTTCCGAGGCAAAGCAATATATTGAAAAGGCGAAAAGCGCAGTTCAAATTGTTGAAGCAGGTAAAGCGGTTCACAACATAACATATTCAGATCAAATAATTTCAAAAGGTTATGAATATCTTGCCGAAGCTTTAAGGTTAGCAAAGGTAAATTATGATCTTCCAAAGAGATTTTCTTCTTCAAAAGTCCCAAGTGAATGTGCAAATTGCCATACTGGTATTGAGAACATATCAAATTCTATTTACGGCACTATCTTTTCACACGCAAAACATGTTCAGGAAAATAATTTAAATTGCAATGTATGTCATTCAAACGCAAGAAAGCACGGTGAATTAATTTTAACGAAGGATAGGTGTAATTCATGCCATCATCAGAAGATTGCATCTCAGGATTGTAAAACATGCCATTTGGAGTCAAATAGAATTTATGAGGGGACTTTTATGGGCAGGGGAAGTCCTGATGTTATGAGCCAAGCAGGGGTTGAATGCGTTGATTGTCATGTTGTGAACAATAAGGTTGTAAAACCAAGTGAGAAAGTGTGTCTTAATTGTCATGAATCTGGTTATGACAATATGGCCGTTGAATGGAAGGATGATGTAAGGAAGTTAATTGCCGAAATCAAGGACTTAGCTCCAAAGTATCAAGGAAAAGATAAAGATGAAATTTTAAAGATTGTGTTTGAAATTGAGAAATGGAGTGCATCGGGTTTGCATAATTATGGTCTTGTTGTTGATGTCCTTCGTGATATGAAAAGGCGAATTAGTTCCCCTATGGTTGGAGAGCGAGATTGACATTTTGATTTGTTTTTGTTAAAATAAATACGCAAAACAAAAATTAACATATGGAGGAAAAATGAAAAGATATTTGCTCGTTTTACTTTTGGTTCCACTCGTTTTGGGTTATTTGATCTCACAAGAGGCACCTAAACATAAGTATGTTGGCGTTGCAGTTTGTGCACCATGTCATAAGGGTGAAAAGAAAGGGAAAATGTTTGAGATTTGGCAGGCAAGCAAGCATGCAAAGGCATATGAGACATTGAAGACGGAAGAGGCGAAGAAAATCGCACAAGGAAAAGGGATTAAAGTTCCCCCGCATGAGGCGCCCGAGTGTTTGAAATGCCATGTCACAGGTTATGGCGCTCCAAAGGAAGCGTTTTTAGAGAAATTTAAAGTTGAAGACGGCGTTCAATGTGAAGCTTGCCATGGTCCAGGGTCAGACTATAAAACTTTGAAGATTATGCAAAACAGAGAAGAAGCAGTAAAGAACGGGCTTGTGCTTGTTTTGGTTTCAGATGGGAGTGCAGAAAAACTTTGCAAGACCTGCCACAATGAGCAAAGTCCAACATTTAAAGGGTTTGATTTTAAGAAAGAGTGGCCAAAAATAGCTCATCCACTTCCAAAGGCAGAATGATTTGGGATTTAGGGCATATCCTGAATGTATGGGATATGCCCTCTTATGT
>Ga0105163_1000648_pt1 | contig 20074 bp, 19 predicted proteins | sample JNZ110809AmetaG_FD_81531 | JGI IMG/M metagenome (GOLD analysis project Ga0105163, IMG submission 81531) | Hot spring microbial communities from Jinze hot spring, China to study Microbial Dark Matter (Phase II) - JNZ 110809A | ecosystem: Environmental > Aquatic > Thermal springs > Hot (42-90C) >... | reverse complement strand
TGAGAGATTACGTTGATGTGCTTATACCTAGGGGTGGCGCCGAACTCATTAGGGCTGTGATTGAGAATGCTAAGGTTCCCGTAATTGAGACTGGGACTGGAAACTGCCACATCTATGTTGAGAGCGACGCCGACCTAGAAATGGCTATAAAGGTGATTATTAATGCTAAGTGCCAGAGGCCCGGAACATGCAATGCGGCCGAGAAGCTCCTAGTCCATAAGGATATAGCCCAAATATTCCTTCCGAGGGTTATCAGCGCGCTACGCGCTCACGGTGTTGAGGTTAGGGGCTGCGAAGAGACCCGTAGGATTGTGCCTGATGTTAAGCCGGCAACCGAGGAGGACTGGTATACGGAGTATCTGGACTTGATAATAGGCGTTAAGGTTGTTAGCGGATTGGATGAGGCTATAGCCCACATAAACAAGTATGGAACTAAGCATTCGGACGCCATAATAACATCAGACTTCAATAAGGCTCTGCGCTTTATTAGGGATGTTGATTCCGCAGCGGTCTACTGGAATGCCTCGACAAGATTCACTGATGGAAACCAATATGGGCTTGGAGCCGAGATAGGGATAAGCACGCAGAAGCTACATGCACGTGGACCCATGAGCGTCCAGCATCTAACAAGCATAAAATACTTCATCCTTGGACGCGGTCATATAAGAGAGGCATAGAGTGGATACAAAAACATCAACAAAATCGTCAAACTTATTTCATATTATGCCTATTGGAAGAGAGGTTTTAGTAACGGTCCTGAAAAGAACACTAGAGCGTAGCGACACTAGAGTAGAGGATATAAGCGAAGAAGCCCGCATACCGCTCTCGTTGACCAGAAACATTTTAGAGGGACTTCGTAGCGAAGGTCTCCTAGAGCTCACGGACGATAAGGTTATTGTTGGTGGAGGTAATCGGCTTAAAATCGCGATTAGAGCTATAAATTTAGGTTCCGATATTGAAAGGGTGGCTAGACTTCTCACGTGGTCTGAGTTCGAGGATTTTTCCGTACTGGCCTTTGAGACAAATGGCTTTAATGTTAAGAGGAATTTCCACTTTGCTTGGCTGAGAAAGAGATGGGAGATAGACGTAATTGGACTTAAGAAGCCGCTTGTAATATCAGCGGATTGCAAGCATTGGCATCAGAAGTGGAGTGGTTCTGCAAGCGTTAAAGCCGCAAAAAGCCAAATTGAGAGAACTAAAGCTCTTGCCGAGGCCTCAAGAAAAATGAGGGATAAGATTGGTATTACCGGATGGGAACATGCATACTTTGTGCCAATAATATTGTCGCTCCTACCAGCCCAGCAAAAATTCTATGAGAAAACTCCGATAGTCCCAGTACTACAGCTCAGAGACTTTCTCCAAAATATCATAGTTCACCTTAATGAAGTAAACAATTTTCACATCATTTACGTTTGACGTGTTTAACAATGCATAAAATAGATAGTAAATAAGACCGAAATAGACACGATAAATTCTAAACCTGAGATGAATTTCTTGGTTAATTAAATAGTCCATAAAACAGAAGAAGGGCTATCTCTCCAAAAATCGAAGATGAGGACATAAAAAGAGTGGTGATTTAATATTTTTCTGAGATTAAACTGACATATAAAAGGGTTTTACTTTTCTCATTCTACTTGCGGAAGTTTTATTAGTTCTCTTAAGGTAATTTTTTTAATCCAAAATGGGGGCTGAAAAATGTCCCAATTAAGCGAAGAGATAATTAGGATAGTGAATGCGTCCATGCCCTTTCCAGCAGAAGTTATAAAGGCTTACTCGCGCCTAAGCATGGTGTTCACGAGCGGTGACCTAGCGAAAGAGGCTGGCATACCACGCTCAACAGCAAAATATTACGTAAGGAAGATGCTTGAGATGCACATGATATCTAAAGTTCCATATAAGAAGAAGTATCAAAAGTATGCTAATGCCAGAACCTTCTCAGATTGGCTTATGGATTTAATAAGATTGGCTATAAGACCCCTAGAAGAAAGAAGGTAGGAATTACTAATAAGAGGGAAAGGGTGCTGAAAATGTCTTTGAGAGAGTTAGCCGCAAAGAGTAAGCGGAAGGGTAAGGGTAGGCGCGGTAGAATCCTAACGGTAAAGGAGATCAGGCGGATAAAGAAGCGGGGATATCAGGCTGAGAGGGACCTAGTCAAGAGACTCCGTGAGATGGGCTTTAAGTCAGTTAGGGTTCCAGTCTCAGCGCCAAGTAATGAGCCACTGCCAGATGTCTTCGCAACTAAAGGGGATTGCGTGCTAGCCTTTGAGGTTAAGGCACCGAACGCTGAGAGAGCATACTTCTCAAAAGACCAAGTAAAGAAGCTATTTGATTTCTTAAATATGTTTGAGATATATCTGGTTAAACTAGCTATTTTAGCGGCTAAATTCCCTTACAAATGGGTCTTCAAGAGAATAGAAAGCATTGATGATTACTCTATCCATAAAGATGAGGAGAGTAACATAAGGCTTGAAGTAATAAAATGCTAACTGTAAATGTCTTTATCTATTATGGGACATTTTTCCTATCCGAAAGCTAGACATCCATATCTTTCGTGAAGTCTCCTGAAAATTAGATACAGGTTCCAAGAGAAAACAGTGCTTAGCAAAGTTCCTTCATGTAAATGGGATAAATATTCTATCCAAAAGATTAAGATAACATGTCCTTACTAGTTTAGTGAGATAAAAAATCAGTCCATTTCCTAGCGTATAAGAAGCCCCAGAATAAAACAACTAGTCTAGAAATGATGGATGTTGGGCTTCACTAATAAGAAACAAAAACGTCAGCTGTTGATATGCAGCTGTGAGATTGTGATTTTTATCTTCGCAAAAGATTATTTTCCAGAGCATCGGGAGATATAGATTATTGCTATTTAATAGCTATAAAATTAGTCCAGAATTGAGATAGATTTAAGCACATCCTTTTTGACCTTAATGGCCAATTTTTATGTCAATAAAACTTCCAAAAATTTAGAAGATCCATTCTTGACCTTATATATATTGGAGAATAATGATGAAAATCACCAATATTTATAACCCTTCCATATCTGAGAAATTCTCAAGTATTGGTGTTCAAGACCTTTTAATTTAAGGATTTAATTTTGGTCCAAAAATATCTGATTTTCTCTCCTCTTTTATAAAATCGGCGATTGAATATTTTTTAACCATTTTTGTCCAAGGCAGAGAGACTTAAATATTTCAAGCCTATAGGGGAATATAACACTTCTAAGAATGTGGTGAAGCATCATCTTGGATAAGAAGAAAAGTTTAGGGTTAATTGTTAATCCAATAGCTGGAATGGGGGGTTCTGTGGGCCTTAAAGGGACGGATGGTAAGGAAATATTAGAGAAAGCAATAAAAATGGGCGCTAAGCCAGTTGCGCCGCAGAGAGCTGAAATCTTTCTCTCACATATAAAGCACTTAAGTAAAGAGATTAACCTTCTTGTTGGAGCAGGCTGGATGGGGGAATTTGAGGCTCAAAACGTAGGTCTTGAGCATACCACCATAGGTCAGAGAAAGAATGAGACGACATCTGAGGATACGAAAGAAATCGCTAAAAGAATGATGGAGGAGAAGATTAATTTGCTCGTATTCTGTGGTGGAGATGGAACTGCAAGAGATATTATGGATGTTGTCGGATTAAATCTGCCAGTACTTGGGGTTCCAAGCGGTGTGAAGATGCACAGTGCAGTCTTTGCAATTAATCCGGAGGCTGCGGCAGAGTTAGCCGCTCGCTTCTTTAATGAGGGGTTGCCAGTTAGAGAAGCTGAAGTTATGGATGTTGATGAGGAATCTTTTAGGGAGGGTCGTCTCTCATCTAGGCTATATGGATACATACTAGTTCCCTATGAGCCCGAGATAATTCAGGGAATTAAAGAGTCCACGATATTAACCGATGATGAACTACATAATCAGGCGGCAATTGCAATTCACTTTATTGATAATATCATGGAACCAGATACGGTATATATTCTCGGTCCGGGAACAACGTTAAGGGCAATAGTAGCGCTTCTAAGTGAGGAAAAAACCCTTCTTGGAGTGGATCTATTGCTTAATGGGAAGATAATAAAGCGTGACGTTAATGAGGCTGAAATACTTGAGAGTATAGATAATAGGAGAGCTAAAATAGTTGTCACGCCGATAGGCGGACAGGGCTTTATATTTGGTAGAGGAAACCAGCAGATAAGCCCAAGAGTCATTAGTAAAGTTGGCGTGGAGAATATAATTATTGTAGCAACAAAGCAGAAAATGAAGGGTCTGAGAAAACTTAGAGTTGATACTGGAGACCCTGAAGTTGATCGGAAGCTGAGGGGTTATATGAGGGTAATAGTCGATTATGGAGAGGAGCGCTTAGTGCCAGTGGAATAGATCATCCCCCAATAATATGCTAGATGTGCCCCTTCCTAACGTATCTTCCATGTATATTTATGCTGGCGCCACACTTCGGACACTTATTATCCTTTGTGACATTATAGCGCACGACACTGAAACCATACCTTTTTATAAGCGGCTCATTGCAGTTCGGGCAGTACGTATGCTCATATCTATGCCCTGGAACATTGCCTATATATGGATATAACATACCCATGCTCCTAGCCATCTCGTAGGCTTTCTCTAGGGTCTTTATGCTGGTTGCTGGCTTATCAAATTTATATGCTGGATAATATCTTGTGAAGTGAATTGGTGTATCTGGACCAGTCTCTTTAAGCGCTCTTTCAATAATCTCCCTCAAACACTCCTCATCATCATTAACATCAGTGATCACAAGGTTAACTAATTCAATGTGGAAACCCATTTTCTTCGCCTCCCTGACATTTCTCCAAACCTTCTCTAATTCTATCCCACCACAGAATTTTTCGTAAACCTCGGAATCCCCCTTAATGTCGATCTTTAGCCCATCCATACCAGACTCCCGAAGGACTCTCAAGACCTCAAGCGTCATATATCCATTTGAAACATAGCATGCATACAAACCTCTCTCGCGCCCAATCTTAAAGGTATCAATATTCCAATCGGTTAGTAGCGTGGGCTCCTGAAAGCTTGCGCATAATCCCTCATCACCAGACTGGAGAGCTAAGTCAACAATATCAAACGGCTCATAATATTCCATGCTCTCCGGGTTTGGCGAAGTCTTTGATAAGCTCCAATTCTGGCACCATGGACAATTAAAATTACATGACCATGTAGAGAATGTAAGGGCTGTTGAGCCTGGCCAATAGTGGAAGAAGGGTTTAATCTCTATCGGCCTGCTTTCTATAGCGCTTAAGGCGCCATAAACCACTGTATAAAGTTTACCATCAATATTTAATCGCGTTCTACAAAATCCATATCTTCCCGAGGGAATCACGCATCTTCGCTCGCATAGTATGCATTCAACATTCTCACCAGAGGTCTTATTATAGAAGATTGATTCACGAATATTAGGTAAATTGATTAATGTTCCCAAATACTCTCCCACAAAAGAAAATGATACTCTGAGAAAAATAATTTTCTAGCTTGGTGCTAAATACGTAGGAATTAAGTCACCAGCATAAAGTATTTTATGAAGCATTAGTAATAATAATCGGTAGAACTCTTTTTATCACTATCAAAAACTAATAACAATAACCTAGTATCTCTGGTGATATTGCATGAGCGTTAAAATCAAGAATAAGGAAACACTACTTAGCAATGCTCTTTCCGATGTCGACTGGAAAGCTAGAAAAATAGTTTTAGATGTTGTTGAGAAAGTTATGGAATCAGTGAATCCGAAAGCTCTCATTTATTCGAAAGTTAGGATATTTGAGGAAAAGCTCGTAATAGACAATAAATCCTTTGACCTCAGACGTTTTAGGAGAATATTTGTGATTGGTGGTGGAAAGGCAAGTGGATATATGGCTGAAGCTATTGAGGAAATTTTAGGGGAAAGAATAAGTGATGGAATAGTAGTTGTTCCTTACGGAACTTCAAATAAGTTTAAAACTAGTATAATAAAGATTCATGAGGCAAGTCATCCGGTTCCAGATCAAAATAGCGTGAGTGGCGCAAAAAAGATTATGGAGATTGCTGAAAAAGCCGAGGAATCAGATCTAATAATATGCTTAATATCTGGGGGAGGATCAAGTCTCATGGCTTATCCGCATGAAAAAATTTCTCTTGAGGATAAAAGAAGGATTACAGAAGCACTTTTGAAATCTGGGGCGACGATTAATGAGATAAATGTTGTCAGGAAGCATTTGTCAAAATTTAAGGGCGGACAATTGGCGAGAAGCGCTTATCCAGCGACATTAATTGGATTATTGCTTTCAGATGTAATAGGCGATCCACTAGATGCAATAGCTTCTGGTCCAACGGTTCCTGATTCAACAACGTTCAAAGATGCAATTAGCATTCTAAAAAGATATAATCTTTGGGATAGTGCCCCAGAATCTATTAAAAAACTTCTTCAGGATGGTGAGAAAGGATTGATTAAAGAGACGCCGAAACAGGGCGACCCATGTTTTGAGAGAACCCACAATTTTATTGTAGGGGGCAATAGAATTGCGTGTCTTTCAGCGGTAAATGAGTTAAAAAGTATTGGGCTAAATACCCTGCTATTAACATCATACGCTGAGGGTGAAGCTCGGAATATTGGCTTATTTATTGGTGCTATAGCTAAAGAAATTATTTCTTCAGGTAATCCGATACCAAGACCTGCAGGCATAGTTATAGGGGGAGAAACAACTGTTACAGTAGTGGGCAGAGGCATTGGTGGCAGAAATCAGGAGATAGCTTTAGCTTCAGCACTAAATATATCTGGATTAGGAGGCGTGGCTTTAGCTTCAGTGAGTACAGATGGTATCGATGGGCCAACCGATGCTGCAGGAGCAATAGTTGATGGAAACACGGTATATCGCTCAGAGATGATGGGACTTAATGCTAAAGAGTACCTATACAATAATGATTCCTATTCCTTCTTTAAGGAGTTGCGAGACCTAATTTATACTGGTCCCACCGGAACTAACGTGAATGACATATCAATACTGGTAATCCTATAACTTATTCCTTAAATATGAGACTCACTCTTTCCTCTTTAGGTTTTCTCTCAGTAGGCCAATTAACAGTGTAGCCGCCTAAATATGCGCCAGCCGTCAGTGAGAACAGCGGCATAATAACCATGTTTAAATAATCTACTGGTATAAATCCCCAATAACCAAAGAAGTAATTTAAAATCGCCCAGAATATAAAGCCAATTATACTGGGAAAGAGAAGAATTATTTTAAGATTCTCCTTATCCCTATATCCAACAAATAATCCACCTAAAAATCCAGCTGGTAAATAAGCGCATCCGATTTTAATAAGATTATAAGCTAATCGCGCTTCATCAAAAATTAATATACCAAGAATATTTGAGGATATGAAAAATTGTCGTATTGCCTCCTCAAGTATAAGGAAGATGAAAAGACAGATTGCTCCCCCTATTATTAGATTTAATATTCGACCGAATTCCATTCTTTCCACCTCATTCTTCTTTCACCACTAAAGAATCTAAAATTATCTGGAGAACCCTTCTTGTTTCATTCCAAGTGCCTTTTAGATCATATGAGAAAATTTCAAGGAGGCGATCCTTTATTAATACAGACGCAAACATTCCAGTGAAATTATATGAAATATCGCCGCGTTTAAGCGCATTTTCTATAAATATAATTCTGTAATAAGCTTGGCCGAATGAGAGGGTTATCGTTCCATTCTCCATAAAATGTAAAACCGCCTGCCCACTACTCTTATTCAGTCCCTCGTAAGTTAATTTAACCTCAAATAATGTGATTTCCATCTCATTGGCAAGATTGTATTTCTCCATTATTTCACGAGTACTTTCCTCATTATGAAACGCTAAGCAGATATATGCGCTACTATCAATATTTGTTATACTCACGCCGAACAAGTACTTGCTTCCATTTTCATATTTCCACTTACCAGCGGACCAGTTTCTTGGGAACTTAAACTCAATAAGATCAGTCTTAAAATATATACATCCATCCTCAGTTAAATTGCTAGTTAAAACAGAGTTAATTATTATAAGCCCGGAGGTTAAGAGGGACAAAACAAGTATTACAAAAATAATCAAGGGAAGGCGCATCCTTGGAAATTTTATCCTCATTATTTTAACACCAATTTTAGCAATCTTTACTGATAATTTCTTTAATTCCTATTATTTAAAGTTGCTTTAGTTCCCTACTTGGCGCCTCTAAACTGGTCTCTTCGCTTTACAGTGATACTTGTAACTCGGCTACCGGAATAGTTTAGATGGTATCTCAGCAATTTTTCTTGCCAGTTCAGCGGCATCCTTTCCAAAGATAACTATCATTGGTTCCTTCCCAAAATCCCCCATATGATATATGACGTCGGGAACCCCGCTTATTCTTGAGATGGCTTGCCTAACACCCCATGGTATAGTCATGCCCTCAGCGTATTTAACTTCAGGAGGCTCCTCCTTTCTATCATAAAATGATATTTTCAGACCCATTTCCCTAAGTATCTCGATTATCTTCGTTGAAAATTTTATATTAATTGCGGCCTTTTTTTCAGGGTCGTATTTCATTAACTCAAGCAGATATCGAGCTAAATGGCTTGAAGCCCCAAACTCAGGTGGAGAGGAGGATTTAACGCTGTTAAAGGCTTTCATTAATCTTCCGGGGATGGCCACCACGTCCTTAATGCTCTCAGCATAGGGAAGCGCCATTGCAACGTTTATTCCAACTTCAGGTGCCAGCTCAGCGATATGGGGTGAAGATTCAAGAATCTTTCTAGCCTCATCAACACTTTTTAAAACGCTATATTTTGCAGCCTCACGATACAATGGGGCTAGCGGATTAACTGGTCCAGCACCCTTACCGATAGCTAAACCAAATTTTATCGCCTCTATAATGAAATCCTTCGCATGTTTAATCGCTGATAATATGTCTTCACCCTTCGCTATGAATGCTGTTATAGCCGCTGAGAAACTACAGCCAGTTCCATGAGTTGTCCTCGCATCTAATCTTGGCGCTTTAAATATCTTGTATTCACCCATATAATAGAGAACATCAACTGCTTCTTTTGGAACATCTAAGTGTCCACCTTTAATAATAACGGCTTTCGGTCCCATAGAACATATCTCTTTAGCCGCCCTTTTGGCATCTTCAATGCTCCTAACCTTCCCGCCAATAAGTCTCTCAGCTTCAAACCTATTAGGTGTTAAGATTGTTGCTAAAGGGAGGAGATACCTTTTTAATGCAGCCTCAGCCTCTGGCTTCAGCAAGGGAGCCCCAGACTTGGCGACCATAACGGGGTCAACGATCAATGGGAAACCATACTTTGATATTTCTTCGGAAACAGCTCTGATAATCTCCTCAGTATACAGCATACCAGTTTTTCCTGCATTTATTCCCATATCTTCAGCTACTTGTCTAATTTGTTCTCTCACAATCTCCGGTTTAGCGCATTCTATAGATGTTATAGAATAGGTGTTTTGGGCTGTTATACACGTTATTGCTGTTGTGCCGTGAACACCAAGCGCAGCAAAGGTTTTTAAATCAGCTTGTACTCCAGCGCCTCCACCCGAGTCGCTACCAGCGATAGTTATTGCTACTGGAACTTTTCTCAAATCTCCAATTATTCCAAACATAATCCTTAAGCCTCATTCTCTTAAGATTGTAGGCTCATTGATATCAAAAGCATTGAGATTTTAACGCTTCCCTCAGCATCTTTATTGCGCAATATTCGGAGCACATTGAACAAGCCTCCGGACTTTTAAGTCTAGATCTTCCGCGAATTTTTATCGCTTTCTCCGGATCTATGGCATTCTCTATCTGTCGCCTCCAGTCTAAATTTGCCCTAGCTCTGGCCATCTCAAAGTCTCTTAATGTAGCTTTCTCTCCAAGCCTAACTATGTCGGCTACATGCGCAGCTATCCTAGCGGCTATAACCCCCTCCCTAACATCCTCTAAGGATGGTAACCCAAGATGTTCAGCTGGGGTTACATAGCATAAGAAGTCCGCTCCAGCCAATCCAGCTAGCGCTCCCCCAATCGCGCCTACAATATGATCGTATCCTGGGGCTATCTCCGTCACAACTGGTCCAAGAACATAGAAGGGGGCGTCTTTACAGATTGATTTCGCAAGTTTAACATTTGCTTCAACATGATTTAGCGGTAAATGACCTGGGCCCTCAACCATAGCTTGGACACCAGTTTCCCTAGCCTTCTCAACGAGTCCGCCTATTGTTAGCAGCTCCTGAATTTGATAGTAGTCTGTTGAATCGAATATGCATCCTGGTCTAAGCCCATCTCCTAGGCTTAATGTGAAATCATATTTTGAGGCTAACTCAAGCAGATAATCATAGTTTTTATAGAGTGGGTTTTCCTCATCATTATGGAGCATCCAAGCGGCTAAGAAGACCCCGCCCCTGCTCACTATGCCCATTAGACGCGGCTGCTTCGCAAGCTTCTTCACAACATCTTTTGTGACCCCACAGTGAACTGTCATAAAGTCTACGCCGTCTTTAGCGTGCTTCTCTATCGTGTTAAATATGTCGTCCTCAGTCATGTGAACGATTGAACCCCTCTTTATGGCAGCTTCTATGGCAGCCTGATATATTGGGACGGTTCCAACTGGAACATTAACAGCTTTAATTATTGCCCTTCGTATTTCATCTAAGTCTCCACCAGTACTTAGATCCATTATTGTATCAGCACCATATCTAATGGCAATCTTAGCCTTCTCGATCTCCAGGTTTAGGTCGCATATGTCTTGACTTGTCCCAATGTTAGCGTTAACCTTTATCCTTAGACCTTTCCCTATACCTATCGGATGGCTATTATCGCGCTGAATGTTTCTAGCTATTATAACTGTTCCTTCCGCAACCCGCTTACGTATATTCTCCGGAGTTTCACCCTCATCAGCAGCGACTATTCGCATCTCTTCGGTCTCTCGTCCCTCTTTCGCAGCTCTCATCTGAGTTGACATGTAATGCACCTAGTAGTCTTATGCTTTAAACTTAAAGAGATAGCTTAAATGCCCCTATAAAGTATTTCGGCTTAAACAACATTATTAAGGTAAATTTAACGTAAAGTTCTTATTTTCCATAATCTTATAGCTGTAAAATTCATGCAGGTTGAGGAGAATTGCCAGTAAAACTCGTTAAAATTGAGGATGGAAAATCGCTTCTCCTAGAGAGAATAATGTATACTAAGCGTTATACATTGTCACTTAATAGAAGCAGATGCGTCGGCTGTGAGCTCTGCGAAGCAGCCTGTCCAAAAGAGGCAATAAAAATTGTTAAGCCATCTGATTTCAAGGAAATTGAGGAGCCGCCGAAAAGAATAACAGTGACTGTTTTAGAGGATAAGTGTAATTTCTGTGGAATATGCAGCGAAATATGCATCTTCGGTGCCTTCAAACAAAGTATAAATGGTGAGGAACATATTCCGGTTTTAGAAAGTGAGAGTTTTCCAAAGATAATTCATGAAGTTAAGGTTGAAGAGAGCAAATGTCCAGTTGGTTGTAAAGTATGTGAGGAGGCATGCCCACTAAACCTAATTAAGGTCAGCTTCGATGAGGCGAATAATAGAGTTAAGGTTGATGTGGATAGGAAGCATTGTCCCGGCTGCCGAATATGCGAGGTTAAATGCCCATATAACGCGATACATACCAGGAAGATTATATCTGGAACGATAGGGGTGAATAATGCATTATGTCCTGAGGGATGCAGAGAATGTGTTAACGCATGCCCCATACCAAGCGTTTTATTCCTTTCTGATAATGGAAGGGTTGGTGTCAACGATTTGTTCTGTGTTTATTGCGGCGCGTGTGTGAATGTCTGCCCTATTAAGGGTGCAATAGAGATTAGGAGAGTATCCTTCCATCATGCCCCCGTTAAATCTGGGGCTTGGAATAAAGCCCTAGAAAGGTTAACCTCAACATTAAATATGGCTAAGGAAATCCGCAGTAAATCCGCGCAAAGAACTTATGATTCTGTTAGAAGACTTCGGTTAGGAGGTCGGGTTAGGAGATGAGCGAATCAAAACCTGGAGATGTGAGAATAGGCGTCTTTGTCTGTCACTGCGGCTTAAACATAGCTGGGGTGGTGAATGTTAAGGAGGTTGTTGAGTATGCGCGCACACTACCAGACGTCGTCTTCGCCGTGGATAATAGGTATACTTGCTCCGATCCTGGACAAGAGGAGATTAAAAAGGCAATAAAAGATTATAATCTTAACCGTGTTGTTGTTGCAGCATGCTCGCCTAGAATGCATGAGTTCACGTTTAGGAGATGTGTTGCTGAGGCTGGCTTAAACCCATACTTATTTGAGATGGCAAATATTAGGGAACACTGCTCCTGGGCTCACCCAAGCCATCCTAAGGAGGCGACTGAGAAGGCTAAGGAATTGGTTAAGATGGCTGTCGCTAAGGCTAGGCTCCTAGTCCCCCTAGAGCCAATAAAAGTTCCAGTGACGCCTACGGCCCTAGTAATAGGCGGGGGAATAGCTGGCATAAATGCAGCTCTAGATTTAGCTGAGATGGGCTTTAAAGTCTACTTACTGGAGAAGAAGGAGAGCATAGGCGGGCATATGGCCCAATTAGATAAGACGTTCCCGACGCTTGACTGCTCGATCTGTATTGAAGGACCTAAAATGGTTGATGTTGCCCGTCATCCAAATATTGAAATAATTTCCTTCGCCGATTTGGTGAAGGTTGAGGGTTATATTGGCAACTTTAGGGTTGTTATTAGAAAGAACCCGCGCTATGTTCTGGAGGATAAGTGCACTGGATGCGGTGAGTGCTCGCCAGTATGCCCAATAGAATATCCTAATGACTGGGATATGAACTTAGGCGTTAGGAAGGCTATATCTGTTCCATTCCCGCAAGCTGTTCCACTCGTTTACAGGATAAACCGGGACTATTGTATAGAATGCTATAAGTGTGTTGATGCCTGTGGCCCACGCCAAGCAATAGACTTCGACCAGAAGCCCGAGGAGATCGAGCTTAAGGTTGGCGCGATAATTGTTGCAACCGGATATGATATTTATTTGCCTAAAGAAGGCAACCTCTACGGCTATGGCAAATATAGTAATGTTATAACAAGCCTAGAGTTTGAGAGACTTATACTAGCGGCTGGTCCCACTGGTGGTCATGTTGTTAGGGCATCTGATGGCAAGAGACCTAAGGTTGTTGCATTCATTCAGTGTGTTGGCTCAAGGGACGTGAACAAGTATCCTTACTGCTCAAACTTCTGCTGCATGTATACGCTTAAGCACACAATACAGCTTAAGGAGCATTATGGAGATGATGTTGAGGTCTACGTTTTCTATATGGATTTACGCAGCCACTTCAAGGGATACGAGGAATTCTATCAGAGGGCCAGGGAGATGGGTGTGAACTTCATTAGGGGAAGGGTCTCGAAGATTGAGGAAGACCCGAAGACAAAGAACCTAATAATACACGCTGAGGATACATTGCTTGGGGAGCCCATAGAACTCGAAGCTGAGATGGTTGTTCTGGCAACAGCCGCCATACCAGCTAAGGGCTCAGAAGAGATTGCAAGAATCCTAAACATAACTAGGGGCGCTGATGGATTCTTCATGGAGAGCCATCCGAAGCTCAAGCCATTAGATACACCAGTCGACGGGATATTTCTGGCCGGAGCATGCCAAGGACCAAAGGATATTCCATACAGCGTCGCCCAGGGTTGCGGGGCTGCAGCTAGAGCTGCAACAATACTCTCGAAACCATTGGTCACAATTGAGCCGATAGTTTCCGTCGTTGATCCGGAGAAGTGTAGGAACACTAAGGTTAAGTGCGGTATATGCTCAATGAAATGCCCATATGGTGCTATAAAGGCTGAGCCGGGTATGCCAGCACAGGTTATAGCGGCCATGTGCCATGGTTGCGGAACATGTGGAGCTGAGTGCCCGGCTGATGCGATAACGCAGATGCACTTCACTGATGCGCAGATACTGGCCCAGATAGATGCTGCCTTAGAGAATAATCCGGAGGATAAAATTTTGGGGATATGCTGTAATTGGTGTGCTTATGCTGGCGCTGATCTTGCTGGGACGAGCCGCTTTGAGTATCCGCCTAATATAAGGATTGTTAAGGTCATGTGTTCCGGTCGCGTCGACAGAGACTTCATACTTTACGCCTTCAAGAAAGGTGCTGGAATGGTCCTTGTAGGTGCATGTCACCCATACGACTGCCACTATATTGATGGAAACCTTAAGATGAGGGTTAGGATGGATGCTCTTGCTAAAGCCCTAGAGAAACTTGGCTTAACACCTGATAGATTTAGGGTTGAATATGTTTCGGCAGCTGAAGGCGTAAAGTTCGCGCAGATAATTAAGGAGATGGCTGCTAAGCTTGAAGAGATAGGGCGGGATAGAATAATGGCTGAGAACGAGAAGTCACGTCCATATCTAGAACGTATGCTGGAAAGAAAAGGATAGATGCTATCTATATTTGTCGATGCTTTTGTATCCATTATTTTTGGCTACCTATGAAGATAGATCAATTTATTATCCTTTGACCTAAGAGAACTTATTGGCGTAACGCTTCTTCGCCAATCTTTTAGACATTTTTTATGTCTGAGACAAGGACGGTAGGCTTCTCAAGAGTCCAGTGGCTGGAAAAATCGCCAACAAAAAATATGGAGGCTTCCTGAAGTGTGACCTTTTCAAAAAATAGGTGAGTTTTCTATCTAATTGGGTGGTCGTATTATTTGCGTTTAAATATCTCTTCATATTGGGGTACAACGTCCGCCATGAAGTCGCGCATTCCCTCTAGCGTCTTATAATGTCTGACCATCTCTAATATTACTTCAAATGGTAAGGTCGCTATATCCACGCCGACTTCGGCGATCTCTCTAACCTGCCTAGCGTTCCTAATACTGGATGCGATGACTTGCGTCTTATATCCATAATTCCTATAGATTTTAACTATTTTCGCAACTAAATCTACTCCACTAATAATACCGTTATCTTGGCTTGTATGAATTATGCTCATTACATCTTGATTTTTGTAGGTTTCGGATATTGATTTATGCCCTAATATGGTTTCATTTAGCTTCAAATCTCTTATTTTACAAATTAAATCATAGTCGAAGTAGTCTCCTTTCTTAAAATCTACACCTATTCTCATACCCATCTTTGTTCTAATGTAATCATCTATTCTGCCAGCGAACGGGCTTACATATGTTGCTCCAGCCTTAGCCGCTAAAAGCGCCTGCTCCGGAGTCATAACTAATGTACAGTTTACTGGTATACCTTGCTTACTTAATTGTTTTATAGCTCTTAATCCATCGAAATCTAATCCATCATCTCCCAAGCTTGGGTTCACTGGTATTTTAATAACGACCTCACCATATGGACTGAACTTTTCGTAAAGTAATTTAGCCTGCTCAACCATCTCGTCAGCTTTAACCGCAATAACTTCCAAGCTTACTGGTCCGGGAACAGTCCTAAGAATCTCCTTAATATAGTCTTCCATAGTGATTTTTCCATGCCTCTTATCAACCGCTTTCTTAATCAATGATGGATTAGTTGTGGCACCATCTATAATACCCCACTCACAAGCCCGCTTAATCTCCTCAATTTCAGCAGAGTCAATAAAAATCTTCAATAAACCACCTCCATATAAGAAGATTCTTGTCCGAATATAAAAATAAATTTTGGGAGTTATATTCTCACAACAGCCATAAATTAAAAAGGATTACATAAAATATTGGAAGAGGGGAATTTTAGAAGATGAGATATCATGGCCATCTTCTATCAAAATATATGTTTTTGCTCTTCGCTGAGAGCGGTATGCCCATGATAACTGTTGCTTCAGGAATCAATCCCATCCTCATCGCTGCCGCACCGATCCTATACATTATCCTATTGTCAACGTTTAGTATGCTAGCTATCTTTACCGCTGAGCCCAAGGATATCCCAAGCTCTAAAGCTTTAAAGATGCATGTTGGACCTATAAAGTCCTGTCCACGTTTTTTCTGAGTCTCCTCAAATTCTTTACAGCTTCCATATCCGCATGCACCGCAGTTTGTTCCAAGGCTTTTTCCTCCCCTAACACCTATTAGAAGAATAGCGTCTGAATCCATAACATTCTTGGCGTCACGCCTAAATAGGTCAGCATTTCTTTCGCTGGCGATTTTATTCATCTCCTCGGCTACGGCATTCTTTTCTTCCCCATAGATTAGTAGCGTGAGAACATCATCCGCACCCAATGCCTTCGGAGCCGTTTTTGCGGCAACCTGCATAAGTCTTGCAACTGTAAGAATTGCCTCTTTCTCACCCTCATCACTACTAATTTTTGGACTCAATTCGTTAAACCCACCTTTTTAGACACTATTTCAATCGAGTGGATGCAATAGGAATAAATGTTTTATCTTTTCATCTTGAAATATGGATAATGAAATTGAGTCTTCAAACCATACCCATTTGCCTTTGGATCTCAGATATTTCTTTTAGGGTGGGTTTTCGAGGATAATTGTAGATTGGACCTTTAGGATCCTCATTATAGTAGGGTCTATTACAACCCGGACATCCAGAAGTCATAAATGGTTCACCTGAAAGAATTATTCTCTTTAGCTCATCCCTTGAGAGACCGAAATCAATTATTTGTCCATCCCTAAATTTCATATCCTCAAAACGTTTTATGCCATGTGTTATCAAGTAGTGGGCTACTTGAATTCTACGGTAATATTCTATGGAGGGTTTTGGATGAGCAGCCATTCTTGTTCTAGATATAGGTGTAAATGCAAAAACCGCTGGATAAATGCCCATGTCCACGCATCTTTGCATCATTGAAATAAATTCTTCATCGTTTTCTCCTAAACCAGCTATGAGGTGTGTGGTAACTTTTCCTCTTCCAAAAATCTCAATAGCATCTTTTAACGCGTTTAAGTGAAGGCTCCATCTATATGGTCCATTAGCCATTTCACCCTTAACCTTAGAAAAAATTTCTTCTGTAACAGCATCTAAGGCTATGCCGATCCTTTCAACGCCAATTTTAGCTAGGGTAACCATTTCTTCACGTTTAATAGGTTGGCATGAAACGGATATTGGAACATTGGATTCGGAACGAATTCTAGCCGCTAAATAAATTATGTCATCCTGCACACCTGGATAATTCAACGCTTGAATACATACACGTTTTATTTTTCCCTCACCAAAGACTTTATTGATGCATCTAATAACATCCATAACATTAAAGGCTGGCCATATAACCCTTGAAAGCATGTCTGTTCGCGCTGTACTTGTTCTTGCTTGAGGACAGAATGCGCAGTTCGCTAAGCATCGTCCCTCAGTATAAGTGAGTAAATATAGCGTTGTAGGTTCAGCATCAACAACGCCCCTAATTAAGCCTAGAACTATAGCTGAACCCACGGATACCCTAACTTTCTCAATTTTCTTATCTAACACTTTAACTATCTCCCTTAAATCCGTAAAATATTATTATGGCATCCTTTAAATTTAATCTTCAGGAAGTGTAAAGAAAAATGTACATTGTCTTTTCAGAAAAATGTTTAGAGTATTGGGAGCCTGGGCATCCAGAATCACCAGATAGAGTTTATCGCGCATACAAGCTTCTTAAAGAAGCTGGCTTTTCCTTTATTGAGGCTGAGCCATGTAGTGAGGGGGACTTACTGCTAGTTCACAGTAGAGAGTATGTTGAAATGATAAGAAAGGAGACATTTTATGATCCAGATACCCCTAACCTTCCAGGTATATATGAGTATGCTAGGCTTGCAGCTGGCTCAGCAATAAAAAGTATGGAAATAGCCCTAGAGGGGGAAAAGGCTTTTTCATTAATGAGACCGCCAGGGCATCATGTTGGAGTTAATGGAAGAGCGCTTGGGGCACCGTCACTTGGATTCTGTTATTTTAATAATGTTGCCATTGCATGTAAAAGGGCTCTTCGGAAAGTTAATAGGATTGCAATAATTGACATAGACTGTCATCATGGTAATGGAACACAAGAAATATTTTTTGGAAGCTCGGAGGTGCTATTCGTCTCGCTCCATAGGTATGGTGGAGTTTATCCTGGAACTGGAGAGAGATCGTTAAAAAATTGTCTAAATTATCCTTTCACGCATCCTGTTGGTGACAAAGAATATATAAAAACCTTGAGCAGCGCCCTTAAAGAAATTGAAAATTTTGACCCAGACTTGATAGCTGTTTCCGCTGGCTTTGATACATATGTTTATGATCCTGTTTGTAGTCTAGGTTTGAGTATTGAATCGTATGCCGCAATAGGGCGTATGATTGCCGAATTGAATAGAAATATATTCGCTGTGCTTGAAGGTGGATACGGAAAGGATTTACCGAAATGCATACTTAATTTTTTGAATGGACTTAAACAACGATAATGGTTTGTGCCAGATTCTTAATGATGGAGGAGAATATTATGAGTGAAGATGAGAGCATTAAAGATTATGTACTTTATGAGGGTATGAGTGTTAAGGATCTTATTGCTCAAATGAGAGGAGCATGGGGCTTTACCGCGGGGAAAATTGTTACTGGAATAGATATATTGGCGAGGATGATCTCTGATAGTGAATGCCTAAAGTTTCTGTCTTTCCCGGCGTGTATTGTAGCTTCTGGAACAAGAGGTGTTTTAAAAGAAATCGTTAAGCGCCGACTTGTAGATGTTATTGTAACTACATGTGGGACTTTAGATCATGATTTAGCAAGATGCTGGAAGAATTATTATCGCGGATCATTTGATTTAGATGATAGGAAGCTTCATAGAATGGGTATAAATAGGCTTGGAAATATACTCATTCCAAATGAAAGCTATGGTATTATAATTGAGAAGAAGATGCAGGAACTTTTATCAGCGCTCTGGAGCGAAGGGGTTAAAGAAATTTCAAGCCGAGAGATTAGTTGGGAGATAGGTCTAAGACTTTGTAATGAGGATTCAATACTTTATTGGGCTGCAAAAAACAATATACCCGTTTATGTTCCAGGCATAATGGACGGTGCCGTTGGTTATCAAATATGGCTTTTCTCACAGGATCATGAACTTAGGATAGATTTACTTAAGGATGAACAGGAGCTTAATGACTTAATATTCAATGCAAAGAGGACAGGTGCTTTAATTATTGGCGGTGGAATCTCGAAGCATCATGTTATATGGTGGAATCAATTTAGGGGAGGATTAGACTACGCTATTTATATAACGACTGCTGTTGAGTGGGACGGTAGTCTTTCTGGAGCAAGGGTTCGTGAAGCAATTTCTTGGGGTAAGGTTAAAGAAGCAGCAAAGCATGTAACTATCGAAGGCGATGCAACAGTAGTGCTACCGCTTATGATAGCTGCATTAATTTCTGAACTAAAAACTTGAAATATGCTTCCCATGATTTCTTAAGAATTTAATTAATATGATCGAAGGGAATTAGGTTGCTGAAAACCACTATTTATGGAACAAAATATAGTTCTAAACTATTACTCATATATTTCAATTGACGTGCCCTCTCTGCTTCCTTTAATAATTATTCTTAGAGCTTTACCTAATCCCGCAGCCGTTAGGATTAATATAAGCGCTGTAAGAATGATATAAGGTATGCCGAGCATAATGTTCACCTCCTATAATATTCCAATACTCTCAAGATTCTCGTATTGACGTAAGTATTCTATGCCCTTCTCCGTAGTCCTTATGATGCTATTTTTGCCAGATTCCTCAATGATTAGTCCAGCTTTTTCAAGCTTCTTTAGATACTCGCTTAGGAGCTTGAAGTTTATATTTGCACCGTAAACTATGCGAGTCTTTCTAGCTCCACCTTTAGCTATGCGGAGTATTTCAGCAATTATCTCGGTTCGGCTTCTTCTGGAATTCATGTATCCAGTAACATTCTTACTTAACACTTTTACTTCACCTGAAGTATCAAATAAAAAAGGATAATTTAAATCTTTCTAGCCAAAATAGGCAATAAAAAACGATAAAAGTAAAAAACAACTAAAAATTTTCCATCTGAGTAAATTTAATTCAGAATTTTCCATTATTTGGAAAGCAAAATTATTTTTGCGTATAATGGAAAAATATCATTTGATTTTCCATTTTGGAGAAATAGTGTATTGAATTCATA
>Ga0105163_1000647_pt1 | contig 20108 bp, 15 predicted proteins | sample JNZ110809AmetaG_FD_81531 | JGI IMG/M metagenome (GOLD analysis project Ga0105163, IMG submission 81531) | Hot spring microbial communities from Jinze hot spring, China to study Microbial Dark Matter (Phase II) - JNZ 110809A | ecosystem: Environmental > Aquatic > Thermal springs > Hot (42-90C) >... | reverse complement strand
GTTCTTGTGAGCATGCCAAGAAGAAGCAAAATTAAAATTGCCAAACTTGTGTAAGTTATCCAGTTGAAAGTTTTTTGTGAGATTTTCATATCTTTCTCCATTTGTTTTTGGAAGCGTTTTCATTTTTTTCTGAAATTTAATTAAATTAAAAACAATAAAAAACAAAAGCGAGATACTGGTTTTGCAGGACGAACTCAAACTTCAATACTGGGAAGAATTTAACCAGTTGATGAAAAGACGACTTGAAGAACTTGAAGAGTTGAAAAAACTCGGCATCAATCCTTATCCTTATGAATTTCCTGTAAATGCTTATTCAAAGGAAATTCTTGAAAATTTCAAAGATGAAGACCCGCCGATGAATGTTTCAATCGCTGGGAGAATTATGTCAATACGAAGGATGGGGAAGGCAACTTTTTCACACATTCAGGATTCAAAAGGTAAAATCCAGATTTACTTCAAAAAAGATATTCTCGGGGATAAGTATGACATTTTGAAACTTCTTGATATTGGCGATATAATTGGAGTTAAAGGCGAAGTTTTCAGAACGAAGACGGGCGAGATCACTGTTAAAGTTGAAGATTATCAAGTTCTTGCGAAGGCGATCCGACCTTTGCCTGTTGTGAAAGAAAAAATTGATGAGCATGGAAATAGAATCGTTTATGATCCGTTCACAGATAAAGAGATGAGATACAGACAAAGATATGTTGATTTAATTGTAAATCCAGATGTGAGGCAAGTTTTTATAAAGCGTGCGAAGATAATTAGCACAATTAGAGAAATTCTTGATTCTCATGGTTTCATTGAAGTTGAAACGCCAATTCTTCAACCAGTTTATGGTGGTGCAACCGCAAGACCATTCATCACGCATCACAATGCACTTGATATGGATTTTTATTTGAGAATTGCAGATGAACTTTATTTGAAAAGATTAATCGTTGGTGGTTTTGATGGTGTTTATGAAATTGGGAAAGATTTTAGAAATGAGGGAATGGATAGGATGCACAATCCCGAATTTACAATGCTTGAACTTTATGTCGCATATAAAGATTACAACTGGATGATGGAATTTACAGAGAATTTGATTTACAATGTTTGCGTTCGTGTAAATGGGGCATCAAAGATAAAGTTCGGGGAAAATGAAATTGACTTGACCCCGCCTTGGAGAAGAGTTCCGATGTTTGAACTTTTGAAGCAATATACTGGTGAAAATCTTGAGGATAAAACGGAGGATGAACTTCGTGCGATTGCAAAGAGATTAAATGTTGATGTTTCAAACAAAATTGGCGTTGGCAAAATAATTGATGAAATTTTTTCTGAATTAGTGCAACCGAATTTAATTCAACCGACATTTGTCATTGATTATCCAATTGAGATGTCTCCACTTGCGAAAAGGCACAGGAATAATCCACGACTTGTTGAAAGATTTGAAGTTATAATTTGCGGGATGGAAGTTTGCAATGCTTTTAGCGAGTTGAACGATCCGATTGATCAAAGATTGAGGTTTGAGGAGCAGGCACGACTTCGTGCTCGTGGAGATGAAGAGGCGATGACGATAGATGAAGATTTCATTCGTGCGCTTGAATACGGTATGCCACCAACAGCGGGACTTGGAATAGGGATTGACCGACTTGTTATGATATTGACAAATCAAAAAACCATACGAGATGTAATTCTTTTCCCGCACATGCGTCCTGAAAAATAGTTGAAAACAAAATTTGAATTTGAAGGTGAAAAAAATTAATCTTGTTCTCGGAATTCACAATCATCAACCTGTTGGAAATTTTGATTTCGTGTTTGAACACGCATATAATGTCGCTTATAAGCCATTTATTGAAATACTTGCAAAACATCCAAAGGTTAAACTTGCTCAACATTACACAGGGATTTTGTTTCAATGGATTATGGAAAAACATCCAGAATTTATTGATGAATTGAAAATTCTTGTTGATAGAGGTCAGATTGAACTTATAACAGGTGGTTTTTATGAGCCAATTCTTGCGGTTATACCTGATCAAGATAAACTTGATCAGATAAAGAAACTTTCCGATTTCATAGAGAAACATTTTGGGAAAGTCCCTGTTGGAATGTGGCTTGCGGAGAGAGTTTGGGAACAACACATTGTTAAGTTCATTTCAATGGCTGGTGTAAAATATGTTATAATTGACGATACGCATTTTAGATACGCTGGATTAAGCGGAGAGCAACTTCTTGGGTATTACATCACAGAAGAGCAGGGGTATACCGTTAACATCTTCCCGATAAGCAAAATGTTGAGATATACGATACCTTTTCAACCTGTTGAAAAGACGATTGATTATTTAAAAGAAATTGCAACGGAGGAAGGAGACAGGGTGATAGTTTATGCAGATGACGGTGAAAAGTTTGGCGTCTGGCCTAATACTTACAAACATGTCTATGAAGATGGATGGCTTGAGGAATTTTTAACAGCACTTGAGGAAAACAGCGATTGGATAAACATACTGCACTTTTCAGAGGTAATTGAGAAGATAAAACCAATTGGAAGAATTTACCTTCCAAACGCATCTTACGCAGAGATGATGCATTGGGCTTTGCCAGCAGATGCTTATCTTGATTATGAAAAACTTGAAGAGCATTTGAAGGAAGAAGGAATGTATGAGCAGTATTCAAGATTTTTCAGAGGCGGATTTTGGAGAAATTTTCTTGTTAAGTATCCAGAAGCGAATAACCTTCACAAAAAAATGTTGCGTGTCTCTGAACGAGCAAGGAAACTTCAATCAAAAGGGAAAGATGTAAGCAAAGCACTTGATAAAATATGGTCTGCGCAATGCAACGATCCATACTGGCACGGAATCTTTGGCGGACTTTATCTTACAAATTTGAGATCATCAGCGTATAGAAATTTGATAAGCGCAGAAAATGAACTTGACAGAGTTGAGAATAAAAAACTTTTGAAATACGAATTTACAGATTTTGACAGAGATGGAAAGGAAGAATTGATCATTGAGTCGCCAAATTTTAACATTTACATCAATCCAAACTATGGGGGACAAATTTTTGAACTTGATTTTAAGCCAGTTGAATTTAACATAACTGATGTGATGACACGCAGAAAAGAAGGTTATCATCAGAAATTACTTCAACTTGCGAATGAAAGAAATAATCCAAACAATCAAGGTGTGGCAAGCATACACGATATGTTAACTGCAAAAGAGGAAGGGCTTGAAAAGTTTTTGCATTACGACTGGTATAGGCGAGGAAGTTTGATTGATCATTTCCTTGGTGAAGGGACAACGCTTGAGAATTTTTATCAATGCAAATATCCCGAACAAGGTGATTTCGTTAATCAACCTTACAATGTTAAAACGAACTTTAATAGAAGTAAATTTGAAGTTATTCTTTCAAGAGTTGGCAATGTTTGGGTTGATGGTGAAAGATGCAAGATTCGGCTTGAAAAGGTGATAAAACTTGAAAAGAGTTTAAACGAGATTACAATTCAATATAAACTTGAAAATCTTGAAGATAAAATGCTTGATTTGTGGTTTGGAGTTGAGTTTGCGTGTAATTTCCTTGCACCTGATTCGGAGGATAGATATTTTTATTTCGTTGGACGGGATATTGAAGATAAAAAGTTGAAAAGCATGGGTGAGGTTGAAGATGTTGTTTCGTTTGGGATTGTAGATGAATGGCTTGGGCTTGATATGAATTTCTATTTGAGTAAGTTTGCAAATGTGTGGAGATTTCCGATTGAGTCGGTTTCTCTTTCAGAAGCTGGATTTGAGAGAGTTTATCAAGGTTCAGTTATACTTTTGCACTGGAATATAAAGCTCAGTAAAGAGTGGAGCGTAGAAATTAACAATTCGTTTAGGATTTTGAAAAAATAAATTAGTTAAAAAATTGCTTGCAAGATTTTTTAAAGTTTTTTCTCTCATTTTGCTTTTCAATTTTAAACTCATTTGTGCTGATGCTGATTCATCTTCACATTCACAAAGTAAAGTAAATTACACGAAACTTGCGCTCGTTGGTGCTGGGACAATGGGAACGATAGCGGTCATTCATGTTTATCAACAGCACGCTTGGTGGAGCGGGCAGAGAAGGTCGTTTCATATAGTCAATGATTGGGAATACGCACTTAACATTGACAAAATAGGTCATTTTTACGGTGCGACTTTGATTTCAAATCTTTTTTCTGGCTCGCTTAAATGGGCTGGGATTGATGAAAAAAAGGCGATGATTTACGGTGCTTTGCTTGGAACTGTTTTCGGACTATATGTTGAATTTGAAGATGGTTTTGCAACTGATTGGGGATTTAGCCCAGGTGATGCGGGAGCAGATATACTCGGTGCGTGGTATCCAGTTGTTCAACATTATGTCCCTTTTTTTAGAAATTTCAATTTTAAATGGAGTTATATCCCAACAACGCAACTTAAAACGGGTGTTAAGAAAATTTTTATTGACGATCACGAAGGTCAAACGATGTGGCTTTCTATATCGCTTAACAATTTTCTTCCTGAAAAGATAGAAAAATTTTATCCTGATTTTTTAAACATTGCGATTGGCTACGGCGTCAGAAATCTTGACGGAAGAGGTGGGGGACAAAGAGAATTTTACATTTCACTTGATTATGACCTTGAAAAACTTCCGGGCGATGGATGGCTTTGGAAATTTATAAAGAAAAATCTAAACTACATCCATCTTCCAGCACCTGCTATAAGATTGACGCCAAGATTTGCATTCTTTGGTTTTTTCTTTTCAAAAAGGGTTTAGAAGTGCAATGTTAATTTTTAAAGAAATTTTGTCAGGCGTTATAATTGGAATTTTATCGGGATTTTTCGGGCTTGGTGGAAGTAGCATTGCAACACCAATTTTGAGAACTTTTGCTGATGTCAAACCGCTTTTTGCTCTTGCAACTCCTTTATTAACAGTTATTCCATCCTCAATATCTGCATCTTTGGTTTATTACAAAAAACGCTTGATAAATTTTAAAATTGCGAAGTTGAGTATAATTTCAGGTTTGCCTTTTGTTATCTTCGGAGCTTATATCACGAAATTTTTTAGCTGGAAGTTTTTAATGATTGCAACTGCGATTTTTGTTTTTGTGGTTGGATTTACATTTATGTTCAGAAGAAAAATGCTGATGGATAAATCTTATCAAGAAATTGAAAGTGTAAAGTTATGGGCAATTATGCTTTTAAGTTTAATTGGCTTTTTCTCCGGTTTCCTCGCAAATGGCGGTGGGATAATGCTTGTGCCGTTGTATGTGTGGGCTTTTAAAATGAACATTAAAACTGCTTTTGGAACATCTCTTTTCGTCGTTTCTTTTTTCGCTATCCCCGGGGCTTTGACTCATTTTATTCTTGGACACATTGATTTAAAACTTTTCTTAATTCTTTCTTTAACAGCAATTCCTTTTGCGAATTTGAGCGCAAGAGTTGCTGTGAAATTGAAAAATGATCTTCTTGAAAGTGCGTATGGCGTTTTTCTTACATTGTTCGCATTTTATTTTTTCATCAGGGAAATTTAAAAATCACTTCTGGATTTTTATGATGTTAAGATTTTTATTTTTGATCTTCTTTTTTTCAACCACTGTTTTCGCAGGTGAAAATATCGGAGCAAGATCCTTTGCATTGAAAAGTTATATTGCTGTTTCAAATGATGTTTGGACTATTTTTTATAATCCGGCTGGAATATCAAACCTGAAAGATAGGGAAATTTCAATCTCATACATTCCGGCTCAATTTGAAATCCCCGAACTTTCAAAGAAAGCGATCGCTTATTTTGAGCCATCTTTACCTGTTAAGTTTGGAGCAGGTGTGCAGATTTTTGGCTTCTCGCTTTACAAAGAGACGGCGTTTAAATTGTCCATTGCGAAAAATTTTAATCTCTTTGATATCGGTGTTAACTTGAACTATAATCTCGTTTCAATTAAGAATTATGGAAGTGCAGGTGCATTTAGCGTGGATTTGGGGTTTCTTTCAAATCCGTTGAAATTCTTAAAGTTTGGTTTCGCTTTGAAAAACATGGTTGCAACAAAACTCGGTCAAGCAAGAGAGGGTTTGCCAAAAGAATTTGATTTTGGTGTTGCAATTTTACCTTATGAAAATTTGCTAATATCGGCACAAGTTGATAAAGAAATTTATTTCAAAGAAAGTTTTAAATACGGAGTTGAGTATGCTGTTGAAAATTTTCTTTTTATTAGGGTGGGATTTATGAATTATCCAGTTCAGTATTCAGGTGGTTTCGGTTTGAACATTTTTTTGTTCCAAGTTGATTATTCAATCAATCAACATCAATCGTTGGGCTTAACACATCAATTTACTTTTTCAGCAAAGTTGGGGAAAGGTGAATGAAAAAACTTCTTTTAATTTTTATCATAACTTCATCAATCGCAGTTTGTCAAGATATCATCCCCGATACGCTTGAAAATGTTGAAAGTGAATTTTTTGAAGACATTGAAAGTGATTCACAAATTGACGATATAATTGAACAACTTGAATTTGTTAGAATAGAACTTAACAGGGCAAGCGTTGATGATCTTACCGAAATTCCTTTCATAACCAGAGAAATCGCTTTGAAGATAATATCTTACAGAGAAAAAATTGGCGGATTTAAAAAACGTGAGCAAGTTTTTGAAATTCCAGATGTTGATGATTTGATCAAAGTTTTTCTTTACAGAAACGGATACATTCAGAAGCCAAAGTTATCGCTTCAAGCAAGGACACGAGTTTTAAGCAAAAACAACATCGCAAGTTTAGATGAAAATTTTGCAGAGAATTATAAAACTTACCAACTTTTTCGTTCAACATTTTTAAATTTTTCCGCTGGATTTGTGTTTGAGAAAGATTATGATGAGAGAAAACTTAATGATTTGACGCATTTTTACATTGAATATAAAAGTTCGGGCTTTTTCAGAAAAGTTGTTTTGGGGAATTACACGATACAATTTGGGCAGGGGATTTTACTTTGGAGACCAATTTCACTTGGCAAAGGTTCAGATGCAATTGTTCCAGTCGTAAGAGATTTTGAAAATTATCTTTCTTCCTATGCTTCAACCGATGAAGTCAAGCCGATGTTTGGATTTGGGTTGAATTCAAAGTTTAAAAATTTTGAATTAACACTTTTTTATTCAACCACAAAGTTACCATCAACGATTGATTCATCTGGGCTTGTTCGCTCAATTGATTTTTCTGGTTTAAATCCGAGTGAAAAAGTTCAAACTTTGAGAAATCTTTACGGTATGATTTTGAGTTTTGGTAGGCAAAATTTTTCAATTGAATTTTTGAATTACTTTGAAAAGTTCAACCGTGATTTTTCTCGTGAAATTTCAAGACCTTTTGGGATTGCGAGATTTTACAGTGGATTTGGATATAATTTTTACTTCAAAAATTTAAATTTCTTCGGCGAGATTGCTTCTGCAAAAACTTTACATTTCAGCGTTGTTTCGGGAATAAATTTTTCATTCAAAAATCTTGATTTAGTGTTTCAATATCGGAATTTGAATCCCAATTTTGCGACTATCAACGGAAATGTTTTTGGTGAAAGATACGGGGAAGCATGGAATGAAGAGGGTTTTTATTCGGGTGTTAAATTCAGAACAGGTAAATTCAGGGTTTCGGGATATTACGATGTTTTTAAGTTTCCTAAATTTGAAATTGATGACGCAAGAAATGGGACGGATTACAGGATTGAGGCGAGTTTTAGTGTTTCAAGAAATGTTGAATTAAAATTGATGGTGCGAGAGAAGTCAATTATTCGTGGAATTAAAGTTCAAGATGAGTTTGGAAGAGAAAATTTGGGTGAAGGTGTTGAGAGAAGGAGAAATTTAAGATTTGAAGTTGAGAACAAATTCGGGAAAGTTGTGTTTAGAAGCAGGATTGAATGGGTGAAAAGAAGTTTGAATGATTTTGAGAGTGGATTTTTGATTTATCAGGGTGTTAAGTTTGAAGCGTTCAAGTTTTTAAAGTTTTATGGACGTGTTGCTTATTTTAGAAGTGACTCATACTTTTCAAGGGTTTATGTTTATGAAGATGACATTGATGGTGTCGTTTCGCTTATACCTCTTTATGGAAAAGGTTTGAGATGGTATTTTGTTTTGAAACTTAATTATGGGAAAATTTTATCGTTTCAGTTTAAGTATTCGGAGACATTTTTGGTTGAAAATTCAAGCGTCAGAAATTTGCTCGGTGTTCAGCTTGGGATAAAATTTTAATCTTTAGGTTCTCCATAAAGCTCAATTTCAACGAGTTCGCTTATGATATGTCCAATTGTAATGTGTCCCTCCTGAATTCGTTGCGTATTATTTGATGGAACAATTATGGCAATGTCGCAAAGTTCTTTCATTCTTCCACCATCACGACCGAGAAAGCCAATTACGAACATTCCTTTTTCTTTTGCAGTTTTTATCGCACGAATAACATTTTCAGAATTTCCACTTGTGCTGATCCCTATTAACACATCTCCGGGATTTCCGAGAGCTTCAACAGTTCTTGCGAATGTATTTTCAAATCCGATGTCGTTGCCCCCGGCTGTTAAGTTTGATGTGTCTGTTGTGATTGCAATTGCTGGCAAGCCTGGTCTTTTAATTTTGGGGTTTAATCTTATGACAAATTCAGTTGCAATGTGTTGTGAATCCGCTGCACTTCCACCATTTCCACAGAGTAAAAGTTTTTTCCCACTTCTGAAAGCATTTGATATGAGATCAACTGCTTTTAAAATTTGCTCCGTGCATTCGGAAAAAATTTTTTGCTTTATCTGTGCGCTTTCAAGAAGTGAGTTTTCTATGAATTTGACCTTATCCATTTTTTGCGCTTTATTTTTTATTTTTGTGAATTGCGTTTACAAAGTCCGAAATTAAACTCTTCAAGTTTTTCTCCGATGTGTCTTCAAGTATATTGCCTGTTACAATTATATCTGCACCTGCTTCTGATTTTTCAAATGCGGTTTCAGGCGTTCTAATTCCACCACCTATGACAAGCGGGATCTTAACAAAATTTTTCACATACTTTATTATCTCCGCTGGAACAGAATTATCTGCACCGCTTCCAGCTTCAAAGTAAATGAGCTTCATCCCAAGAAATTGTGCTGTTAAAGCGTAAGCAAGAGCAATGTCTGGTTTGTCGCGGGGTATGGGTTTGCTTTGACTTATGAAGACGGCGGAAGTTGTTTTGCCAGATTCAATTAAAAGATATGCTGTTGAAATTGGCTCAATCCCGTAATTTAAAATTATCGGAGCAGCTAAAGTTTGCTGTCCAACAATATATTCCGTGTTTGTGCTTGTTAAAACAGACAAAAAAAGAATTGCATCTGCAAATTTTGAAATTTGATAAATGCTTCCGGGGAAAATTATAACGGGTCTATCGGTATTTTGTTTTACTGACTTAACACATTTTTCAAATTTTTCAGAGAGTAGGACACTGCTTCCAATGAAAAAGCCATCAACTCCGCAATCTGTAGCGGTGCGAATTAGTTTCGTTAAATTTGAATTTGCTTTGTCTGGGTCAATCAAGATAAAGTAAAGGGAGCTCTTCTGGCTTATCTCGTTCAAGAGAGATTCATAAACTTTTCCAGAAGAAACTCCCCTTATTGATTGTAAATTTTTTACCAAATTTGCCCTCGTTTTATTGTAAATTTTCACGAACTATCTTCGGGAAGTTTTGAATTGCTTCGTCAAGTTTTGAAACATCTTTTCCACCAGCTGTTGCAATGTTAGGTCTTCCACCACCGCCACCTCCGGTAATTTTAGCAACATCACGAACTATTTTTCCAGCATCAAGCTTTCTTTCTTTGACAAGATCATCCGTGACAACGCAGACAAAGTTTATTTTATCATCAATCACGCTTGCAAGAAGCCCAACGCCACTTCCAATTTTGCTTCGCAAAATGTCTCCAAATCTTTTCATTTCCTCAATGTTTCTTGCTTCAACCTTCAACGAAACAACTTTGAAACCATCAATTCTTAACACATCTTTTGAATTAACAGCTTTGTCAATTTCATCCGCCACGATCTTCAATCTTATGCGTTCAAGCTCCTTTTCAAGATTTTGTTTCTCTTCAATTATTGTGTCAATTTTTTCATTCAAACGCTGTATCTCTTCCTCCTTTTCCTTGATGTATTTTTCAAGCGCTTTTCCTGTAATCGCCTCAACTCTTCTCACACCGCTTGCTATGCTTCCCTCATAAATTATTTTGAAGTATCCCGTTTCAATAGTTCTATCAAGATGAGTTCCACCGCAAAGCTCATAACTGAAATCTCCAATTCTTACGGTTCGCACGATGTCTCCATATTTATCTCCGAAAAATGCAAGCGCACCCTCTTCAAGTGCCTGCTTTAACGGCTTATATTCCTTCACAAGCTCAATGTCTTCAAATATGACATCATTAACAAGATGTTCAACCATTTCAATTTCTTCTTTGCTGAGTTTTTTCGGATGTGTAAAGTCAAATCTCAATCTATCTGGGGCAACGAGCGAGCCAGCTTGCTGAACATGTGTCCCGAGAACTTTTCTCAATGCGGAGTGTAAAAGATGAGTTGCGGAGTGATTTTTCATTACAGATTTTCTTCTGTCAACATCAATTTTTGCTATAAATTTGCCACCGCTTTTTATGAATGATTCAATCTCTTTTGCTTTTTTGCTATCTTTCGGAATCTTCGGAATGAAATGAACGATCAAATCGTCAATTCTTTGAGTGTCAAGAATTTCAATTTCCCCATCTGGATAAATTAATTTTCCTGTATCTCCAACCTGTCCACCAGATTCAGGGTAAAAAATTGTTCGCTTTGAGAAGACAATTTGATTAATATTTTCATCATCGCTTGAAAGTAAAATCACTTTGTTGGATTCGTCGTTTACTTCAATTTCATACTGTTTCAGGTCGGGATCAAATTCTGTTTTAATAACATCGCCCTTTCTTAATAGAACTTCAATTTTATCAGCGATACTAATTTTTCCTTCGGTAAAAATTTTTTTCGTTGCTTCTCTTGATCTTTCTCTTTGTTCATTCATCAATTTCTCAAATCCTTCAAGATCAACTACGAAGCCCCTTTCCTGAGCCATCAAGTTTGTAAGATCAATCGGAAATCCATAAGTATCGTAAAGTTTAAATGCTTCTTCACCTGGAAAAACTTTAACGCCTTTCTTTTCAAGTTTTGATATCACATCTTCAAATATCTCAATTCCTCTGTCAAGCGTTTGATTGAAGTTTTCTTCTTCTGTTTTGATCACATCTTTAACATGTTCTTTTTTCGGCTCAATTTCTGGATAGGCTTCGCCCATAACTTCAACGACTTTATCAACGAGTTTATAAATAAACGGTTCATGCATATCAAGATTTCTTGCATATCTTGACGCTCTTCTTAAAATTCTTCTTAACACATAACCTCTGCCTTCATTTGATGGAATTGCCCCGTCGGTTATCGCAAATGTAAGCATTCTTATATGGTCAGCTATGACACGCATAGCAACTTGATTTTTATCGCCGGTATATTCTTTGCCCGTCAATTTTTCAATTTCTTCAATCAATGGCTTGAACAAATCAGTATCATAATTTGATAATTTCCCTTGCAATACAGCGACAATTCTTTCAAGCCCCATTCCTGTATCAACATGCTTTGCAGGTAAAGGTTCAAGTTCTCCTTTCTCATTTCGGTTGAACTGTATAAAAACGAGATTCCACAATTCAATAAATCTTGAACAACCATCAACATTCACACCACATTTATGATTTTTGGTGCAAGTTCCTTCGCCAAGGTCAATGTGAATTTCAGAGCATGGACCACATGGACCAGTATCTCCCATTTCCCAGAAATTTGTCTTTTCATCAAATCTTAAAATTCTATCGTGAGAAATGTCGGTTACTTTCTTCCAGAGTTCTTCTGCTTCATCATCGTCTTTAAAAACAGTTGCATACAATCTATCTTTCGGCAATCCCCATTCTTTTGTCAAAAGTTCCCAAGCCCATTCTATCGCTTCTTTTTTGTAATAATCTTCGAATGACCAATTTCCGAGCATCTCAAAGAAAGTGTGATGATATGTGTCTTTCCCAACTTCTTCAAGGTCATTATGTTTTCCACTCACTCTGATACATTTTTGGTAATTTACCGCTCTTTTATAAGGTCTTGTTCCCGTGCCGAGAAATACATCTTTAAATTGGTTCATCCCTGCATTTGTAAAAAGAAGTGTTGGGTCATCAAAAGGTATAACTGGAGAACTCGGGACAAATGTGTGTCCTCTTTCTTCAAAAAATTTGACAAATGATTTTCTTACATCTTTCGCTTTCATCTCTATATAAAAATTTTGTTTTCCGTTTTCTAAAATGTAATAAAAGGGAAGGACTCTTGCAAATCAATGCAGAGTGCAAGAATTGTTATCCCAATTGCGTAGGTGAAATCTTGCAAAAATTTAAAAGACAAATTTCATCAAAATAATCGTCCCAATTATAAGCACGGTGCAGAAAATTATTATCGCTGGTATGCCTTTAAATGATTGAATCAATTCTTTGGTTTCGTTGATTGCGGTCGTTATTTGAGTTGCGTTGTTCTTTATCTCTTTGGCGATTTCGGATTTTAAAACCTGTATGTTTTGATACACATCTCGTTTAATTATATTCGTTGCGTTTGGAAGTTCCGCCGTGAGAACTGTTACTTTTTCAAGCAGATTTCCCATATTATTTTGGACTTCGTATTGCGATGTTGCAACCTCGTCAAAGACATTTTTAATTTCTCTTATTTGCTCGTCTATTGATTTTAAACTTTCATCAAAATTGACGGATGGAGTAAATGTAAGGGCACTGGTGTTTGAAGCGATTTCTTCGGAGATTTTTCTCAAAAGTGTGAGATTGTTCTGGATTTCCTCTGAAAATGTTTTTAGAAATTCCGCATCAGGCAAATCGCTTACAGTAAATTCTCTGCCAATTTGCTGTGACGTTTTGATTTCGTCAAGTTTTGTGTTTATGTCGTTTAAAATTTGAGAGAAGTCAGTTTGTTGTTGGCTGTAATCTCTTTGAGGTAAATTCTGATAAAGGTTTTTCAGGTCTGCTATGTCTTGATTTATACTGTTTATAAAGTTGGCTATTTCGTTTTTGAATTCGTTAAGTCCAGTAAGATCAATGTTTTCGCTGACTTCAAAAGAATTCAACTTATTTTGAAGTGCTTCCTTTAAATTTTCGGTTATGGAAGAAATTTTTGTATCAACATTATTTATCGTCGTTTTTATGATTTCGTCAATTTGCTTGTTTATTTCACCGCTTATGTTGGTGTAAAAGTTTTGAATCAGGAGCAGATTTGTCTCAATGGCAGATAATTTGTTTTTAAACTCATTGAGTTCATTTACCATCGGAGAAAGCAAATAAGGGATGAGGTCTGCGTTGTTTTCAAAGAATGTGCGAAGGTCGTTTTTTGTCAAAAACTCATAAAAATCTTTTCTATATCTTTCAAACTCTGATGCAAGTGAAGTGTTAAGTTCTGTAAATTGCTGATTTAATTCCGCAAGCTTTTGAGTGAAGAAATTGTTTATTTCAAGGACTTTATAACTTAGGTTCGTGATGCGTGTTATAAATTCTGAATTTAGCAGTTTAAACTGTTCTTTTAAGGCTTCAAGTTCGGTTTTAAGATTGAGTTTTTCTTCAAGGAAGTTAAATCGTGATTCTTTTAGTTGTAGAAGTTTGGCTTCAATTTCACGCTCAAGCGATTCAAGTCGTTCGGCAAGAAATCTTTGAAGCTGCTCATAAGTTACATAGTTGTTGGTTGGGCGTAATTCTTCTAATGGCATTTTAACCTCCACTGTTATGTTTTGCTTCTGATTTAATTATAATAAATTATTTCGCAAATGTCAAGAAATTTAGGTTCGGGTCGCTGAGCTGGGGGCAGGGAATGAGTTTAAAGAATTTTTTAGATGGCTTGATTTTTGATTGACTTTTTGGGTTAATTGATTTAAATTAAGAAAGAAGTTTTAGTCAGGTAAAAATTTAAATAAGGAGGAAAAATTGGATCTGTTTGACAAATGCTACGCTTTCAAAAGGCACGAAGAAGTAAAAGCGATGGGACTTTATCCGTATTTTCAACCAATTTATGAGAATTACGGTCCGATTGTTAAGATGGATGGACGAGAAATTGTTATGGCTGGTTCAAACAATTATCTTGGCTTAACGACTGATCCACGTGTTAAGGAAGCAGCGATTGAAGCTATCAAAAAATATGGCACAGGATGTTCGGGTTCAAGATATTTAAATGGGACGCTTGATATTCACATTAAGTTAGAAGAACAGCTTGCGGAATTTGTGGGGAAAGAGTCCGCGCTTCTTTTCAGCACAGGTTTCCAGACGAATCAAGGTGCAATAGTTCCGTTAATTGGAAAAGATGATTATGTAATTTCAGACAAAGATAATCACGCAAGCATAGTTCAAGGAACGCTTATTTCAAAAGGTTTGTGGGGGAGCGATGTACTTGTAAGATATAGGCATAATGATATGCAACATCTTGAAGAAGTCATTTCAAAACTTCCGCTTGATGCAGGAAAATTGATCGTTACAGATGGGGTTTTCAGTATGAGCGGAAACATTGTTAATTTGCCAGAACTTGTGAGAATTGCCAGAAAATATAATGCAAGGATAATGCTTGACGATGCGCATGGTCTTGGTGTCCTTGGCAAAGGTGGAAGAGGGACAGCAAATCACTTTGGACTTGATGATCAAGTTGATATAATTATGGGAACATTTAGCAAAAGTTTTGCATCTTTAGGGGGATTCATTGCTGGTGAAAAACCTGTGATTGATTACATTAAACATCACTCGCCTGCTTTGATTTTCAGCGCAAGTATGACGCCACCGCAGGTTGCTGCGGTTTTGAAAGCGCTTGAGATAATTAAAGCAGAACCTGAGAGAATAGAACGACTTCATTACAACGCAAATAAAGTAAGGCAGGGATTAAAGAACCTTGGTTTCAATGTCCTTGACGGACAAACGCCAATTGTCCCTGTTGTAATCGGTGATGATTTGTTAACATTTAAATTCTGGCGGATGTTGTTTGACAATGGCGTCTTTGTAAATGCGGTGATAAGCCCGGCAGTTCCACAAGGGATGCAGCTTTTGAGATTAAGTTTTATGGCAACGCACGAGGATAAGCACCTTGATTTTGTAATTGAAACATTTGAAAAGGTCGGTAAGGAGCTTGCTTTGATTGATTAAAAAATAAAAGGTGAGAAAATGTCAATTGAAATTCGCCGGGCTTTGTCCCGGAAGGATATGTCTATTTTTATCAAATTCCCATATCAACTTTACAAAAATCATCCCTACTGGGTCCCGCCTCTTTTAATTGAGCAAAAAGATCTTGTTGATGTAAAAAGAAATCCATTCTACAAGCATAGTGAAGCGGAATTTTATCTTGCGTATAAGAATGGAGAAGTCGTCGGAAGAATTGCTGCTATTTTGAACCACAACCACAATCAATTTCATAACGAGAATATCGGATTTTTTGGTTTTTTTGAATCTGTAAATGATAAAGATGTCGCCTTTAAACTTTTTGAAACCGTTGAGAAATGGGCGAAAGAAAAGGGACTTGATGAAATTAGAGGTCCAGTTAATCCGTCAACGAATGATTCCTGTGGAATTTTGATTGAAGGATTTGATAAACCGCCGTGCGTTATGATGCCTTATAATTACGAGTATTATCCAGAGTTGTGCGAAAGTTATGGCTTTGAAAAGGCGAAAGATTTGTTTTCGTATTATATTTCGCAGGAAATTCTGACTCCGAAAGTTATGGAAAAACTTGAGCGTGGGGTTGAACTTGTCTTAAAAAGGCGAAACGCAACTATAAGACAGGTTGATTTGAAAAAGTTTGATGAAGAGGTCAAAAAAGTTAAAGAAATTTACAACAATGCATGGAGCAAAAATTGGGGCTTTGTGCCCTTAACGGATGACGAGATAAATCACATCGCAAAGTCATTGAAGCAAATAGTTGTCCCAGAAATTACACTTTTCGCAGAAGTTGATGGAAAGCCTGTTGGATTTTCTCTTTCAATTCCTGATATAAATCAGGCATTAAAACATTTGAACGGGAGATTGCTCCCATTTGGAATTTTCAAATTGATGCGAGAAATGAAGAGAATAACGATGATTCGTGTTTTGATAATGGGTTTAATTCACGAGTATCGCTTATCCGGGATTGACGCTGCGTTTTATTATTACACGATAAAAAATGGAATTGCAAAGGGTTATTCAGCAGCTGAACTTGGCTGGGTTCTTGAGGATAACGAGCCAATGAAAAGAGTAGCCGAAAACATCGGCTCCGTTCCTTACAAAAAATATCGCATATATTCAAAAAAACTTAAATAAAATTACGCCATGCCTTTACAAAAGGTCCAAAAAATCTGGATGAACGGTCAACTCATCAATTGGGACGACGCAAAAATTCATGTCCTCTCCCATGTTATCCACTATGGAACAAGCTGGTTTGAAGGGATAAGATGTTATGATACGAAAAAAGGTTCCGCTATTTTTCGTTTAAATGAGCATATAAAACGACTTTATGATTCAGTTAAAATTTACAGAGCTGAGATTCCTTATTCAATGGATGAACTTAAAGAAGCAATCATTGAAACCATCAAATCAAATGGTTTGAAAGCGTGTTATATTAGACCGATTGTCTTCCGCGGATATTATGAACTTGGTGTTAACCCGATGAATTGCCCCATTGATGTTGTGATAGCGGTGTGGGAATGGGGAAAATATCTTGGGGAAGACGCGATTAAAAATGGTGTTGATGTAAAAGTTTCAAGTTGGAGAAGACCTGCTCCTGATACATTGCCAATGATGGCAAAAGTCGGAGCAAATTATATGAATTCACAACTTATTAAAATGGAAGCAATTGTTGATGGTTATGCAGAGGGAATTGCCCTTGATTATAATGGTTTTATAAGCGAGGGAAGTGGTGAAAATGTTTTCGTTGTTAAAGATGGTGTAATTTACACTCCTCTTATTTCAACAGGTATCCTACCTGGGATAACGCGAATGTCGGTTATCAAAATTGCAAAGGATCTCGGATATGAAGTTGTTGAAACTCTTATACCGCGTGAAATGCTTTACATTGCGGATGAAATTTTTCTCACAGGAACTGCGACGGAAATAACCCCTGTGCGAAGTGTTGATAAAATTAAAGTTGGATGTGGTGTTCCGGGAGAAATAACAAGAGCAATTCAAAATGTTTTCTTTGACATAGTTGAGAATGGTAATGACCCATATGGGTGGTTAACTTGGGTTAAATAAGGAAGCTGCCCCGCGAGGATTCGAACCTCGATTACCTGATCCAGAGTCAGGCGTGTTGCCAGTTACACCACGGGGCAGTTTTTTCAACTATAAATATAAGCAAAAGCATTTTTATTTTCAAATTTTCAATTCGTCGGAGTTTTGTAAATTTCTGAATTTGTTTGTCCCTGATTATGAATTAACACATCCCGGATTTTTTACCTTGCTTATCTTAAAATTGATTTTGAAATTTTGATTATTTAACTTATCAAAAAACTTTGCACAGCTATAAAAAATCTGATAATGCCTGAAACAAGAGTTGAAAATACGCAGGTTAATAACAGCGACGAAGTTTATGAAAAGGAGATGACCTTTTGGGAACATCTTGAAGAGTTGAGAGTTAGAATTATAAGGTCTTTGCTTGGGATTTTGGTTGGAATTATCGTTTGCGCTTTTTTTAGTGATGTGATTGTAAATGGAATTCTTGTTGTCCCTGCAAAGAAAGCGGGGTTTACACTTCAAAACCTCAAACCCTATGGACAGTTTATGCTTTATATGCAAGTTGTTGTCATTTCTGGATTTGTTTTAAGCTTGCCGTTCACACTTTATCAATTCTGGAAGTTTGTTGAACCAGGGCTTCTCCCTCGCGAGAAAAAGTATGTTTTATGGATTGTTGCTTTTTCATCGCTTTGTTTTTTTGCGGGAATTATTTTCGCATATTTTGTCCTTCTTCCTGTGTCCCTTAAATTTTTTGCTGGATTTGGAAGCAATGAAATTCAAAACAACATCGCAATAAATGAATACATGAGCTTTGTCATTGGGCTTATACTTGCCTCTGGGATTGTATTTGAACTTCCGATGCTTTCATTTTTTCTCGGAAGGATAGGGATCTTGACACCTGCTTTTATGAGGCACTATAGAAAGCATGCAGTTGTTGTTATTTTGATAATAGCAGCTGTTTTAACACCTGGACCAGACATAGCAAGCCAAGCAACGCTTGCAATACCATTATATCTTCTTTACGAGTTGAGTATATTTGTTGTGCAATTGACAGGAAAGAAACCGAAAATTTAAAACAAAAATGGTTGAATTGTGAACTTAAGTGAAATTATACAGCCGATAAAAAAAGAACTTCTTGAATTTGAGAAAACCTTTAAAAAGGAAATGCTTTCAAAAGTTAAGCTTCTTAACATTATTGCACACTATATTTTAAAGCAAAAGGGAAAGCGAATAAGACCCACGCTTGTTCTTCTCTCCGCTAAACTTGTTGGAGATATAAACGAGACAACTTATCACGCAGCTGCTCTTGTTGAACTTCTTCACACTGCGACACTTATTCACGATGATGTTGTTGATGAATCAAATATGAGACGCGGTTTTCCGTCAATAAATGCGATATGGGGAAATAAAGTTGCTGTTTTGATTGGGGATTTCTTTCTTGCGCAGGGTCTTCTTCTTTCTTTGAAACATAAAGAATATAAATTTTTGCATATAACAAGCGAAGCTGTTAAAAGAATGAGCGAGGGCGAATTGCTTGAAATTCAAAGTTCAAGGGGAAATGATTTTGATGAAGAAACATATTTTAGAATCATTTCTGATAAAACCGCTTCTTTAATTTCTGCGTGTTGCGAGCTTGGAGCAGCAAGCGCAAGTGAGGATGACTTTATCATTGAAAAGTTAAAGTTTTTTGGAGAAAATCTCGGTATTGCTTTTCAATTGCGTGATGATTTGCTTGATTATCTTGGTGATAGCGCTATAACAGGGAAGCCAACGGGAGCGGATATAAAAGAGGGAAAAATAACATTGCCATTAATTTATGCGCTTAAAAATTCACCGCGAAAGGAATCAAGACATGTGATGAAAATCATAAAAAATAACCCGACAAATAAAGATATTTACTATGTGATTGACTTTGTGAAAAATTATGGTGGAATTGATTACACTTTGAAAATTGCTGAGGAGTATCTTGATAAAGCGAAACAATTTATAATTGACTTTGCGGAATCGCCAGCTAAGGAATCTCTTTTGAAGTTAACAGATTTCGTTCTTGAAAGAGTAAGTTAAATTTCAAAAAACTAAAACAAGGAGGAAAAAATGAAGAAATTATTTTCGTTTCTGGGCATATTTTTAATTTTTTCAAGCATTGCATTTTCACAGGTTGATAAGAATCTCGGAAGTTTTCCCAAATCAGCTGTTGAAGGTTACATTAAACCACTTGTTGATGTTATGGGAGCGAATCTAAATTCTGGATTATATCACACTGCATCAATGAGTAAATTGTTCGGATTTTACATCGGGGTAAAAGGTATGGCTGTTTTTGTCCCATCGTCTATGAAAAATTTCACCGCTGAACTTGGTTCAGATTATAATCCGTCGTCTGTCAACACAGCAACTGTATTTGGCGATAAAGATGGCGGAGCAAAAACCAGATACCAAAATGTTGTAGATGTCAACTTGCCTGGTGGAACGGGTTTGAAAATTGTCCCGCTTGCTGTTCCGCAGGTGAGCTTTTCAACGATGAATTCGGAACTTCTTGTTAGATTTGTCCCATCAATAAAAATAAACGATGATGTTGGAAGTGTTAATCTTTTCGGCGTTGGTTTGGGGCATAGCATAAGCCAATATATCCCAATGTTTCCAATAAATGTTGCAGTTCAAGGTGTGTATCAACAGCTTAAGGTTGGCTCTTATCTTAAAGCAACCGCTTTGAATGTAAATGTTCACGCAAGCAAGAGTTTTATCTTCTTTACAATCTATGGTGGTGTTGGATATGAAAGTTTCTCGGCAGACATAAATTACACATATAAACCACCTGTCGGAGCTCAACAGGATATAAGTTTGAGTTTGAAAGGTAAGAATAATTTCAGGGCGACCGCTGGATTTAAACTTGGTTT
>Ga0105163_1000646_pt1 | contig 20118 bp, 21 predicted proteins | sample JNZ110809AmetaG_FD_81531 | JGI IMG/M metagenome (GOLD analysis project Ga0105163, IMG submission 81531) | Hot spring microbial communities from Jinze hot spring, China to study Microbial Dark Matter (Phase II) - JNZ 110809A | ecosystem: Environmental > Aquatic > Thermal springs > Hot (42-90C) >... | reverse complement strand
GGAAGCGAGGGTGTTCAGGGGAACTCATGTTGGAAGTGAGATGGACTACACACACTTTGATATTCCGAACTTAGAGCCAGAGAACCTTTTAGGTTCAGTATCTTTGGGTGGTGGAAGGATGTTTACTTTTGACCTGAGAGCTGCGCCAGAAACAGCGGTAACACTCATAGAAGAGGCGATAGAGTATGTTGAGAATGTTAGGGCGAAGGTAGGAGCGATAAAGCATCTTATGCAGACAGCACAGGAGCAGGTTCAGAATCAGAGGATAATAGCACAGGTTCAGAGGTCAGCCATAATAGACACCAAGTTCGATGAGGAGGCGTTGCGACTGACATCGTTGCAGGTAGTTCAGCAGAGCGCTAACGCTATGGTTGCTATATCACGTCTCACTCCACAACTTGTCCTCCAATTACTTGGAGGAGGTTAAAGATTGAACCTAAAATAAAATGGGGGAAGGGATTTGAGAAAATTAAAGTCCCTTCCCCTTACTTTTCAAAAAAATTTCATATCTTTTTGTATCTTTGCGAGTTTTCTTTTTTTTCAATTCAGCGGATAACTTTTCGGAAAAATTTTATTGGAGTTTTTATAAGTTTTATTTTTTATTTTATGCGTGTGCCTGTGATAAAAGTAAAGGGAAACCTTGACAGAGCGTTGAAGATTTTGAAGAAAGATTTTGAGTTAAACATAGCTCCTCTTTTGAGGAGGCATCAGCATTATAGGTCTAAGCTTCAGATAAGAAAAGAAAAACATTTTTTAAGGGTTTTAGGCACAAAGAAAAATTTTAAGATTGAGTGATTTTTCTGTGGTGGGTAGGTAGCTCAGTCGGTAGAGCGTAGGACTGAAAATCCTAAGGTCGGCGGTTCGATTCCGCCCCTACCCACCACTCACACCTTAAAAAAACTTTCCTCCTCTTTTTTCTGAGTTCATTTTTTAAGGAGATGGAACACGTTTGGTTAAAAGTTCTCTTTAAGATGGTGAAATTAAAAAATAAATCTCAGCTTATGATATACAGAAGGAGCCAGAATTTTCCTTCCCTTTTTCCTTCTTCTTTGAAGTATTTTTCTTCCCGAGTGCGAGGAGGAACGAGCTAAAAATCCATACTTTCTTGCTCTTTTTCTGCGGTGAGGTTGATATGTTCTTTTCATATTTAGCTCACCTCCCTGCAAATTATTTTTTCTTCTTTCTGAAAACAGAATTCACATCTATCTTGACTCCGGGAGAGTGAGTCGTTGAGATTGTGACGGTTCTTATAAATTGTCCTTTTGCAGAAGGGGGCTTCATCTGGCTCAATGTTTTGAGGAAGAACTCAACATTTTCAGAAAGTTTTTCTATCTCCCACGATATTTTTCCTACGGGTACATGGATACAGCCACCTTTATCTGTTTTGAATTCTACTCTGCCCTTTTTGGCATCTTCAACCGCCTTTTTTACATCCCATGTTAGAGTTCCAGTTTTAGGGTTTGGCATAAGTCCTTTTGGACCTAAAATTTTTCCTGCTTTTGAAAGTTCAGACATCATATCGGGTGTAGCTATTATTACATCTACATCGGGAGCGGTTTGTTTTTCTATTATTTCTTTTATTCCTGACTCATCTTTGACAATATCTGCTCCTGCTTCTACCGCTTCTTTTGCTTTTTCACCTTTTGCAAAGACAAGAATGCGAGGAGATTTACCTGTTCCATATGGGAGAACGACAGCTCCTCTTACCGCCTGATCTGTTCTTCTGTGGTCTATGCCGAGCTTCACTGCAACCTCAACGGTCTCGTCAAATTTTCTCTTCATCTCTTTCAGAATCTTCAGCGCCTCTTCTATCTCATATCTTTTTGACCTGTCAAAAAGTTTCAACGACTCTAAATATCTTTTTCCTCTACCCATGGTAGTTAAAAAATTATTTTCTCGTTGTCTTTTATGAGGAGAAAAATTATTAAGTAAATTTTTATAAAATGAAATTTTCAGAAGAATTTTTAAACAAGGCAAAAACAATACTTTCAACAGACATAAGATACATAAAAGGAGTCGGACCTAACCTTGCTCAAATACTATACAAAAAGAACATCTTCACAGTTGAAGACGCTCTCTTTTATTTACCAAAAACATACGAAAACAGAGCAAACATAAAAAAAATAGAAGAACTTTTTGAAGGAGAAAAGGCAGTAGTGATAGGGAAAATAGTGAAAAAAGAAGAGATAATAACAGGTAGCGGTAAAGTAATATGGAAATTTATTGTTTCAGATGATACGGGCTTCCTTGAATGTGTATGGTTCTCAAAAACAAACTACATGGATATGTTTTATCAGGGAGAAGAGGTCGCAGTATTCGGTGAAGTAAAATCGTTCCGAAGAACTTTCCAAACATATCACCCAAAAATCGTAAAAAAAGAAAAGATAGACGAGATGAAAATAGGAAAACTCGTTCCTATATATGTGGCATCAGATATGTATGAGAACTCTATTATCTCCCGTGTAATAAGAAAAATACTTGAAAACCACATAGAAATCATAATATCTCTTATTCCAGAAAGAATAGAGAAAGAAAAAGGAATAATTTCTCTTCAAGAAGCATTTTTGAAGGTTCATATACCCGAAAAGTACGCCAGCGGAATTGAAGAAATTCAGGAAGCAAGAAAAAGAATTCTTTTTGAAGAGCTATTCAGAACTCAGGTATCACTCTTTATAAAAAGAAGTGAGGTGAACTTAAAAAAAGCTCCTCAGATTTTCGTTTCTGATTCACTTATTAACTTTCTGCTATCTACACTTCCATTCAAACCCACATCTGCTCAACTCAGAGCGATAGAAGAGATAAGAAAAGATTTAGCAGGACCAAGACCTATGTATAGACTTTTGCAGGGAGATGTTGGTTCAGGGAAAACTCTCGTAGCTTTTTGCGCTTCTTTTATGGTATGCTCTTGCGGATACCAATCAATAGTTATGTCTCCAACAGAGATTTTGTCAAGACAGCTATACGAGAACTTTCAAAACTTCGGGAAAGCATTGGGACTTTCCATAGCTCTTCTTACAGGAAGCACGAAAAAATCAGATAGGAAAGAGATATATGAGAAATTGAATTCAGGAAAACTCAACATACTGGTTGGAACTCATGCTCTAATATACGATGATGAAATAAAGCCAAAAAAACCCGGGCTTATTGTCATAGACGAGCAACATAGGTTTGGAGTCCTACAGCGCCTGAGCCTTATAAACAAAGGTGAAGATACATTTCCTCATATACTCGTTATGACCGCAACTCCTATACCGAGAACCGTAGCTCTAACTGTGTGGGGAGACCTTGACATATCTGTACTTGACGAGTTCCCTCCAGGCAAAAAACCGGTTAAAACAAAAGTTTTCAGAGAGTCAGAAAAATTCATAGTGTGGGAAGAAATAGAAAAGGAACTACGAAGTGGAGGGAAGGTTTTTGTCGTCTATCCTCTTTTGAAAGAGTCCGAAAAGTTAGATATACCATCAGCAGAGGGTATGTATAAAACTCTGAGTGAGAGGTTTTCAAAATTTGGGGTAGGATTACTACACGGAAAGATGTCCGGAGAAAAGAAAAACGAGATTATAAAATCATTCCTGAACGGTCAGGTCTCCCTTCTTGTTTCTACAACAGTTATAGAAGTTGGCATAGACGTTCCAGATGCCACCATGATTGTGATTGAGCATGCGGAAAGGTTCGGATTATCTCAACTTCATCAGCTGAGGGGAAGAGTTGGAAGGAGGGACAAAGAAGGGACTTGTATTCTGATAATTCCTGATAATCTTTCTGAAAATTCAGAAAAAAGGATAAGGTTGCTCGAGAGAGAGCAAGATGGCTTCAAGATAGCTGAGGCAGACCTTGAAATGAGGGGACCTGGAGATATACTTGGCACACGCCAGCACGGGTTTTCAGACATAAAAATAGAAGTTCTCAAAGACACTAAACTCATATCTTTTGCAAGAGAGATAGCAAAGACCGTTGTTTTCGAATCCGTATTAGACAACGAGGAAAAGTTAGAGTTTGAAAGAAAATTTTCTGTATTTCTTGGAGATAAATCTAACCTCGTTATATCTGGGTAGGGGATTTTCAAGGTTCTATCACATCTTGTTCTATTCTTTCTACTTTTATTCCTTTTTGATTAAGCCAAGAAATTGCTTTATCCATTTCTTCTTTCGTTCCTTCTATTTCTACGGTGACAAGTCCTACTTCACCTTTCATTGATGCACTTTTTATATTGACGACGAGGTCAAATTTTTTTATTAATTCCCAGAGGATAGGTTTATTGACGAGTTCAAATGGGTAGATAAGATAGAGTTTACGTTTTTCCATCACAGATTTCTCCTTTCAGTTTTTTTGGCGCCCCCAGGGGGATTTGAACCCCCGTTTCCGGATTGAGAGCCCGGCGTCCTGGTCCTGGCTAGACGATGGGGGCAATAAAAAAACAACACACAAAAAAATTTATCTTTAAAAAATAAAAATCAAAGATTTCGGTTTTCTTTATTTTTTCTTCCCGGGCTGGGAATTGCCAGATTTTTTGCTGCGCCAAACCCTATTGTACTCATCTATAACCCTATAAGTTATGTCCTCAGCATCTTTGACATAAAGAATCTGATTTTTATCTAAGACAAGAAAATAACCTTCTTTCTGCGAAATCCTCTGGATTATATCTTTTATATCTTGAATAACATCTTGGGTGAGTTTCGCATCAAGGTTTTGAATCTCAAGTTCCGCCTGTCTCAACTTATTCATAAAATCATTCTGTTTCGCTTCAATTTCAGATTTTTTCTTCTCTAATTCCTGCTGACTCATAAACTTTGCCTTCTGAGCAAATTCATCTTGCATCTTGAGTATTTCATCTTGAATTTTTTTGAGTTCGTTTTGCTTCTTTTCATATTCCGCCTGGAGCTTCGCTTTCGCTTCCTTGGCTGCTTCTGCCTCCTGAATTATTTTAGTAAGATCAACAACCGCTATCTTCGGATTATTTGAATCCTCTTCTTTACCCTTTCCTTCTGCACTACTTAGAGTGAAAAATGAGAATATAATCAACGCTCCTGAGAGAGACAGAAGGAATTTTCTTCCACTTTCCATAAACTAAAATTTTCCTTTCCGCAAAAGTGAATAAGCTTTTTTTAAATTTTTTAGATTCTTGATCAAAATCTGGCTCCTACCTATTTGCAATTTTTCCTCAGTTCTGATAGAAGTTTTATATAAAAGTCACCGAACTCCTGCGAAGGTTCAACTTCTGTTCCTTCGTGCCACTCGTTGAAGCTCACAAGGAGTATAGCATCGGCAGATGTCTTACTTGCAAACTCATAAAGTTTTATCAATGTCTCTCCGTCATTCCTTGGAAGCTCCCAGACAATCTGCCTTTTGAGCTTTCTATCGTCGTATCCAGGCAAAATAGTTAACCCAACCCACATATTCCTCACCTTCGCATCATCTAAATAATCCCGGAATATCTTCTCATATTCAGATATATCTGTGATTTTTCTGATGAAATAGCTTTCAAAATACGGGTTATATGCGTGGACTGCTCTAAATCCCATCTCTACAATCTTATCTCGGAAATTGAATGAATTGAAGAAAGAAATATCATCTGCTACGAAGGAAATTTGCCATTTGGGTATTATCACAGACCAATCTATTTTAGGTGGTGGCTCGGGAGGGCATTTTTCTTGCAAACACCAAAACTGAGGGAATAAACTTCTGCCATACAAAAATAAAGCTGGCTTCCCATCTATTTTTATGTAGTTCGGATATTGAAAGTATCTTGAAAGGTAAAGTAGGTCTGAATCTATTTCAGTTATTGCCTCATCAAAACTCTTGAATAAGCCCTCGTAGTATATTGAAAATGGAAAGTTTTCCTCTCTTGTTATTTCTGCAAATCTTTCGAGAACATAGTCCTCAAAACTTCCTTTTCCCCACCAAGAAAATATAAATCCTGTTATCTTTGCTCTTCTCGCAAGTTCAATATGTCTCCTTATTGTTTCTTCTGATGACGAATCATAAACATCAGGATATGGATGTCTGACACTTGCTATATCTCTTTTTCCGTTCTCAATTTTATCTGGATTATGTTCGTCAATGTTCCAGTGCTTCCACTCTCCCGAAACCTCGGGCGTTCCATACCAGGGGTAATAAAAAGCGTATAAGGGCTTGCAATCTTCACCTTTACCACTTTGAAAACACGAAAAAAAGGTAGCTATGATGATAAAAAACACAAAACGAAAAGTGATTTTTCTTATCTTTGCATAAGAACTCATCTTTGCTATTTTAAGAAAAATTTTTCAGTATTTTGCAAATTGCACATACAAACTCTTTATTTTTAGAAAAAACACCCAAAAAGGAGGTGTTGAATAAATAAATGAGCGGTTTTATACCGAAAAAGTTTTTTTTGACATACGGCGTAGGATATCACAAAGAAGAACTCGCATCTTTTGAGTTAGCTCTGCGAGATGCTAAAATAGGAAAGTTCAACCTCGTAAATGTATCATCAATAATACCCCCCGGTGCAAAGATAATATCAGTAGAAGAAGGTCTGAAACATTTGAAGGCGGGAGAGATAGTATATTGTGTTCTTTCAAAAAATTCAACATGCGAAAAAGGAAGGTTAATATGCGCATCAATTGGAATAGCTATACCGGAAGACGAGAATATTCACGGGTACCTTTCAGAGTTTCACTCATTCGGTATGACAAAAGAAGAAGCAGGGAAAAGAGCCGAGAGGATAGCAGCATATATGCTCGCAACAACTCTTGGATACGAATATGATACAGATGAAGATATAATGAAAGCAAAGGAGATCATGCTTCTGAACGGTTATAAAGTGAAAACATCTTATATTTCCGTAGATGCGGAATGCTTGCAAAATAACCAGTGGGTAACAGTAGTTGCAGCTGCTGTTTTCGTACCATAAAGATTTCCGAAAAAAGTGAGCAAAAAGCCAAAACAAAAAAGTTTCCTTGGAATATCAGAAAATCCCTCAAAAGCGAGATTTATAGTAGTTCCGGCTAATATAGGGGGGACTTCGGTTGGTAGGAAAGGAGCTGAAAAAGCTCCTGAAAAAATAATATCTGCATCCTGGCAACTTGAAGATTTTGACACAGAAACAAAAACTATATTTGTTCAAGAAGGAATAGCGACAGAAAGTTCGTGCAAGAACTTAAATCAGCTTGCAAAAAAGGTAGAAAAAATCATATCAGATGGTAGATTTCCAGTAGTCATAGGAGGAGAACACCTTATAACTCATCAGGTTCTCAAAGTTTTGAAAAAGTTTTATGGAAGTGTAGGTGCTATTTTTTTTGATGCGCATGCGGATATGTTCCCTGAATTTGATGGTAAAAAAATACATCACGCATGTGCTCTTTATCTTTCTTTGCCATATCTTGATGATTTTTTGTGTATAGGAGTGAGGAATCTATCACCCGTAGAGCTTGAAGAAATAAAAGCAAAAAACCTTGAAGAAAAGTTTCTGCTTTTTGAAGATTTCTTTCCGAACTACCTCGGTCAAACACCTTCTTTACATGTTCTTACCGATAAACTTGAAAAAATCAAGACGAACGCAATATATATCAGTTTTGATTTTGATTTTGTTGACCCATCTGCAATACCTTCACTATCTACTCCCGAACCACCCGGATTTTCATTCAGAGAAACCCTGGATATATTGAAAAAAATCATATCTTTTTTCGGAAGCAGGATAAAGGGAGCCGACTTTGTTGAGTTCTGCCCCGATGAAAACTTCTTTGCAGAAGTATCAGCAGCAAAAATAATATCAAAGACAATATGCTATATATCTCTGTTTAGTAAGTAGTAGATATTCTCCATAATCTTTCAAATTCGTTTGAGAACCTTTTTACCACATTTTCGTCATCATAGATAAAAACACAGTTCTCGTCGTTGAGTTCCTCAGCAGAAGCGGTGAAGTTAAACGAACCGGTCATAACGAGTTTATTATCAACTATCATAAACTTGTGGTGCATTTTTGGAACGAGAAACCTCTTCTTTTTCGGCGTATAATCTACAACTTTGATATTAACTCCTTGACCCGCAAGATAACTTGCCTTTGAAAATCTATCCTTTGCCTGCTCTCCATCAACAATAACTCTAACATTCACCCCTCTTTTCACAGCATCTAAAACCGCCTGAGATATTTCACGAGATGTAAATGAATATACAGCTATTTTCAGTTCTCTTTGAGCAGAATTTATAGCATTGATAACTTTGTCTTCACATCCATCGGTAGCCGAGAAAAAAACCTCTACCCTCGCCGATATGAAAAATAGCAGAATGAAAAACATAAGCAAAAAAATAAAGTATCAGAAAAAATAAAAAACGAAAAACAAAAAACGGTCCCGAAAAAGACACCGAAAATTTAAAGAAAGGGAAACTCAAAGAGAAAAGTAGTAAATTCATTATGATGATAGGGGTTGAATTTTTGGATTCGGAAGATGTTCTTGAAGTTTACTCACAAGATGCTTCGCGATGGTATAAGGTAAAACCGCTCGGGGTTTTCTTTCCGAAAAATGAAGAGGATGTTGTAAAATGCGTTGAATTCTGCGCAAAAAGAGGTGTTCCGATAACTCCAAGAGGTGGTGGAAGCGGACTTTCAGGAGGAGCAGTCCCAGAAAAAAACGGAATAGTGATCTCAACAGAAAAGATGAAAAGTTTCTTGATTGAAGACGGTTTTGCTATTGCATATTCTGGTGCTATAACAGGAGAGATAGAAAAAGAGGCAAAAAAATTTGGATACACTATACCATTTCAACCATCAAGCTTGAATTTCTCAACAATAGGTGGAAACATAGCAGCAGATTGCGCTGGGCTACGTTCGGTAAAATACGGCTCCGCAAGAGACCATATTGAAGAAATTGAAGTTGTCACTCCAACAGGCAAAATAATAAAACTCAAAGATTCTCTTTCTATGATGTTCGCTGGATCAGAAGGAACTCTCGGAATAATAACAAAAGTCAAAATACGACTTTCAAAACTCAAAAAAAGAAAAGCCCTTATATTCTCGTTTAGCTCAGTAAAAGACGCTATAGGTTTCTCAAAAGAAGTGAGAAGGTTCAATCCATCTGCAATTGAATTCATTGATGAAAAATCTGGCGAGGTGATGAAAATAGATGAAAACGAAGAAACACCAAAAAAAATCAAAAGTTATATCATAGTTGAAATTGAAGAAGATGAGAAGGGATACATAGATTTTTCAGAGCAAGAAATTATCATAATGGCAAAGTCATTTTCAGGGAAAAAAATAGATGTACCCGATATTTGGGAAAGAAGAAAAAAGCTCGGTCCAGCACTTTCTAAAATAAAACCTTTTAAGATGAACGAAGATGTTGTTTTACCTTTATCTAAAGTAGAGAGATTTTTGGAGTTCGCAGAGGATATAGATAAAAAAAGAATAAACTGTCTTGTTTTCGGGCATATCGGAGTAGGAATTCTTCACACAAATCTGATGTTCGGGGGAGGAGAGGAGAAGGAAGCCGAAAAGGCGAAATCAGACCTTTTTTACTTTGTCATAGAAAACGGCGGAGCGATAACAGGAGAGCATGGAACAGGTCTTGAAAAAATAAATTTTTTAGAAAAGGAATTGGGGGAAAACACTCTTGAATTCATGTGGGAACTAAAAAGCAAATTAGACCCACATAACATAATGAATCCATCTAAAATCCCCATGCCAAAAAGAGGTTGTATAGATACGTTAATGAGCTTAACAAAACCCGAGTACAATACCAAAAGCAATAACGCACTTTGAGCTTGAAACCTTAACCTGATATAGCAAAAAATAAAAGTCCAAAAAATTCCGATTAAATATCTGATTGATATTTATTATGTGGAGGTGGCAAATGAAAATCTCTGGAAAACGAGCAGGGAAGAAAAAAGCAAGTTTTTTAATCCTCGTTTTTCTTATATACTACCTTTTTCTTTCACAAAACCCAAAAAAAGTAAAAGCAGAGGGAGTGTATAATATTCCTACTGGCTCATGGGCAGCGGGGACTTTGCTCACAGGAATATCTGTTGCACTTCCGGGAACGGTGGTTGACCCCGCTCCGGTTGTTTTCAGGATTGAAGACGGATTTTACACCCCACAAGATGGATATGTAGATATGACTGGTTGCTACGCTCACGGCACAGCTTATTGGGCTGACCATATAAGCAGAGTCGTAATAGAAATAAAACATATCAGCTGCCCACAAGGAGACAGAATATATGAAAAAGAAGTTTTAGGATATATTTATGATGCTCAGGGAAATTTCGGATTTGATGCAGCTATAACCCCGATAGAAAAGGAAGTATGGGGAATAAAGATAAGAACAGGTATAGCAACTGTTCCCGCTTTTGTTCAGGGAGTTCTCTTCCTTCGCCAGGGATTTACAATGATGAAAAAGGAAAAAAGGGGTCCCGGCTGGAGAAGACCTCTCACATTCCCCGAAAACCTCAAAGATTTTCCTCCATAAAAAATCTTTAGAGCAATATATATTCTTATCTTCTTGCCTTGCTGAAATCAAAATCAATCTCATCAAAGTATATGACATCAAGTGGGTTGTGTTTTATTTTGATGTAAGGTTTCCTGAGCCCCACATTAACTCCCCAGAAAAGAGGGACAATAGCAACTTTTTCCTCAAGCAGTATCTTCTGAGCCCTCGTGTAAAGCTCCGTTCTTTTTTTCTCGTCATGAGTTTGCGATGCGATGTCGATTATTCTGTCGTACTCCTCATCTGTAAATCCTGTGTGATTATTTCCCGATTTAGAAGTGAAAAGGTCCATAAAATTGTGCGGGTCTGGAAAATCTGCTCCCCAACCAAGTCTGAAAAGAGCCGGCTTTTCATTTACAACAGTGTATAAAAAGGTCTTCCACTCCATGCTCTCCAAAATGACATTTACTCCAAGAACCTTTCTCCATGTATCCTGAAGAACCTCTGAAATCTTTCTATTTTCAGGTGAGTGATTGAAGTACAGCTTTACAGTTGGAAATCCTTTTCCGTCTGGATATCCGGCGAGAGCAAGCTCTTGTTTTGCTCTTTGCGGGTCAAACGGAAGTCCGACCGAAGGGTTATGACCAAGCATCCCGGGGGGAATCCAGGATGTAGCAGGAATCTGTATTCCTCCTAATGCTTTCACGACTGCATCTCTATCCACAGCATAGGCGAACGCTCTCCTCACATGCACATTATTGAACGGTTCCTTATTTATGTTGAAACCCACATAAAAACCGCGCAGAGCGGGAGATGTGATAAAATCTGGAGAGTTCCTGAACTTATATATAGCTAACGAAAAAAGTCCAACAGAGTAAATAAAGTCAAAAACATAAAGGTTCATAGCAGTAGATGGGTCAGAGACAACGTATAGTTCAACTCGCTTGATCTTGGGCTTATTGCCGACCCAGTAAGGATTTGGTTCAAGAACAACCTTGTACTCGTGCTTCCATTCTTTGAGAATAAAGGGACCTATTTCAGGGTAGCACTCCGGCTCAACCCATCTTTCTCCGCATCTTTCAATGATATCTTGCCTCACAGGAAAAGTGACCATAAACGAAACTATTGAAGGTAGATAAACGATAGGTTTTCTGAGATATACAATCAACGTTCTATCTCCTTCGGCTGTCACTCCGGGAAAGTAGTTGATTTTACCTGTGTTGAACTCGTAAGCTCCCACAAGGTCGTAGAGAAAATATGCGTATTCGGAACCAGTTTCAGGAGAAAGCAATCGTCTCCAGGAGTAGATAAAGTCATAGGCGGTAAGGGGTTTCCCATCTGACCAGAAAGCCGGCTTTAAGTTAAAAACAACTTTTGTTCCCCCGTCTTCGTATCTCCACGATTCAGCAAGGCAAGGAACTGGCTTTAGTGTCTCGGTATCAAACCTTGTAAGCCCACATTGGAGGTTTGTGAGAAGAAAATGTGAGACAGAGTCAGTTGCCAGGTTCGGGTCAAGTGTCGGTGGTTCGGTAGATATAGCGAACCTTAAAACTTCTCCTCCTCTCTCATAATCAAAAGAGCATGAGGAGATAAAGAATGTAGGTAAAACCAGACAGAAAAGCAAAGAGCCGAAAGATCTCGCAAAAGATCTACAAAAAAACATATAAGCTTCAATTCTTTACAATTTTTATAGAAAAAAATATCAAAAAGCAAAACTAAAACAAAAGTTATAATTTAAATCAAAAGTATGAAAAGTATCATAAAAAGAACATCTAAAATCTTTGCCGTCTCACTGATTCTTATTATCCCCATCTTATACACAACTCATACACATAAAGGAGGGCTCAGCAAAGAAAACTGTCAGGCCTGCATAACATCCGAGACAGCAAAATCTATTGCACTCACCCAAAATAATTTCAACCTATATGTAAAATCTATATCATCAAAAGATGAAACCAAAGAACGCAAGAAAGAATTTATTTCAGAAAAAGAAAAGAAATCAAGGTCGCCTCCATACTCATCAATATCATAAAAACCCCTGAGATAAAACGCCTTTTTATTTCCTTGAACATTTTGTTCCGGGATAATAAAAAATCCCGGAAATCAAACTTGACTCCTAAAAAGGAGGTGTACAGAAAATGGAAATTGGTTTTATATTATTTTTAGCTTTAATTTCGCAGGAAACAAAAACTTTAAAAGGTAGAGCACTTTTGAACCCAGATATATCTGCAATAGGCAATATAGTAAATCAAACTCTTCTTGAAAACAAAATAAAAAACGAGTTTTTTATAAAAGAGTTTGAATTTGCATTCCAAGGGTATCTTTATCCTTCGATAAGAGCTGATATCTTCCTTACCGCACATGGACCAAAATTCGGAGCTAATCATGAACACGGAGTAGAAGGAAACCACATAGGACTTGACCTTGAAGAAGCGTACGTCTCATTACTGAATATATGGGGAGGATTCTCAGGCAAAATAGGGAGAAAGTATATAGAGTTTGGTAAGTTCAATCCACTCCATCCCGAACAGTGGCTGTATGTTGACCCACCAAAGGTAATTCAGAACATGTTCGGAACAGAAAACCTCATAGGAGATGGCGGACAAATAGAGTTTCTTTTTCCTCTCCCATTCCTTCTGAGAATTCAAGGCGGAATTTTCAGAAACTTTGAAGGTCCATTTCAAGATGTATTCTACTCATCAAGGGCATTTTCATCTTTTGGTATTTCAGAATTTGAGTTGAGTTTTGGGACAAGTTATGTCGGAGGAAAAACCGAAAAAGAATTCGCAAACTTCATCGGTGGAGATATAACTCTTGATTACATAAAAGGATACACAAAGCTGACTTTCATTTTAGAGCCAATACTTGCAGTAGATGAAAAAAGCAAATTCGCAGGTTTTTACTCATCTTTATTCTATTCCACAGGAAGATTTCAAGCTGGGTTTAGAATTGATGGAGCCGAACCGCATAAAGAAACTGAAGAAGAACACACAGAAAATAAAATATCTTTTGGAATATCCCCGATTTTCGCATTTCTTCTTACTGAGACAACAAAGATAAGGTTTCAGTACAGTTTTTTTCCAAGTGAGAAACCAAAGCATACCATATTTTTCCAGCTCATTTTTGGTTTAGGACCTCACTCTCATGTTCTTCAATTCTGAAAAAGGAGGAAAGAAAGATGAGAAAGCAAAAGAAAATAGCAAGTTTGGCAAAAATAGTTCTGCTGAATCAGGTTTTACTATTTTTATTCTCAATTTTAGGAAAATCGGTAGGAGAAGCAAAGAAAATAAAAGTGGTCTCTCCGATATGCACATTTGCTGACATAGCAAAAAATATCGGAGGAGATAGAGTTGATGTTATAAATCTTTCAGATGGTTTGAATGACCCGCATTTTGTTGAACCGAGACCATCTATGATAATTCACATGATAAATGCAGAAGTTGTAATCCCGATAGGATTGCGTCTTGACATGTGGTTCTTCTCTCTAATAGAAAAATCAGCAAACCCGAAAATATTTGAGGGAAGTTCGGGATTTATCAGAACATACGAAGGCGTAAGAATTCTCGAGGTCCCTGAGTATAAAATCGGACAGCCAAGAATAGGAGACATACACCCGGAAGGTAATCCACACTACTGGCTATCTCCTGATAACGCAAAAATAATCGCTATGAACATAACAAAAAAACTCTCTGAAATATATCCGGAAGAAAAAGGATACTTTATGAAAAATGCGGAAATTTTCATAGGGAAGATAGACGAAGCAGAAGAAGATTTAAAGAAAGAATTCTCAAGATTTGAAGGGGTAAAAGCGATTCAATATCATAAAACTTTCACATACTTTGCTGATTTCTTCAAAATAAAAATAGTAGGAGAATTGGAGCCGTATCCAGGCATACCTCCGACTCCATCTCACATCTCACAACTTGCGGAAAAAATGAAGAAGGAAAGAGTAGAAATCATAATCTACGAACCATTCAGGAACAAAAAAGACGTAGAAAGATTGAGCAAAATCACATCTGCGACACCAACCGAACTATATGCGGATTGTGTACCGCAGATAAACGAACTAAAAGATTACATCAGCTTGATAAGATACAACATAAGAAAAATAATGATGAGCATTGAGGGAAAAAGAAAGTAATGCTTATTGGGGGATGAACAATGCACGAGCTGAAAGATATTCTTTCTTTAATTCTTCCGGCATTCTTTATCAGTTTATCTCTTATTCTGATTCACGTTTATTTCGGGACGAAAATTTTTGAAAGAGGCGTGATCTTCGCAGATATAGCGATAGCTCAATCTGCATTTTTAGGGTCGTCTATAGCGTTCCTGCTTTTTGATAACCCTTCAAAAGAGCTGACCTACCTTTTTGGTGTCTTATCTTCGGTCCTTTTCGGATTACTCATATCATCTCAGATGAAAAGAGAAGTGGTTTTCAAAGAAAGCTTCATAGGAGTTATATATGCTCTGACATCTTCTCTTTCAATAATAGTTCTGAGCAAGTTAGGAAGAGAAAGCGAACACATAAGGTATATGCTCACCGGAAACATTTTATTTGTATCATGGGAAGATGTTATAAAGGCGTCCTTGATTTATCTCGTAATAGGAATTTTACATATCATATTCAAGATGAAAAAAGAGAGCTTCGTATCGGAGTTCTTTTTCTTCTCTACTTTTGGACTTGTCGTCTCGTCATCTGTATCCCTTGCGGGAGTTCTTCTCGTATTTTCATACCTTATAGTTCCAGTTCTTACATCAAAACTACTTTTCAGTCCAAGATACACTCTTTTGAGCTCTTATCTTATTGCTCTTATATCAACCATAATCGGATTCACATTATCTGTAGTGAATGATCTTCCAACAGCTCCGACGGTAATATCAGTATGTATCCTTTTTTTCTTCATCGCACTTTTTATTGACTCAATAAAAAATCTCAAAAAGAAAAAGCAGAAACTCAGCTCATAAAAACAAAAACAGAATAGAATTTATTCTGTATGTTTGAGGTGGAAAAAATTGCAAGAGGACTTGAAGGAATTGAAAACTCAGAAGATTTTTTCCACGAACTTGAAAAACTTGAACTCCTTTACCTTCCCCAAGACATACAACTACACGAAGCAATAAAAATAGTAGAGATAATCTCCGGAAAAAACTTTCCGGCTGGACTTTTTCTTTCTATAAACTGGGGAAACCAGATGAGCTTGAGGGAGAACAACGAGAAAACCCACGATAGTGAAAGAGTGATTCTCTCAAATCTGAAACCGAACGGAAGGATCGTTCCATTCATCAATATAACCCAAAAAATCGCAATAATAGGAGAAAAGAGCGTAAAGATAGTAGAAAAACACGAGATAAATTTCAGAAAAATAAACTCTCTTTCTCTTGAACTCTACGAAATAGAGGATAAAAAAAATATCAAACCCAGAGCTGATTTCTATGAGGTTACAATAAACCCTTATACGTATCTTTCAAACATATATTTATTCATCAGCTCCGCAATTCTTGGAAGAATGAAAGAGATACTCAAAATGTCTTTCAAGTATTCAAACGAGAGAATACAGGGAGGCAAACCTATAATATCATACTTCGCAGTAAAAGAGAAAATATTCAAAATTCTTGAATTTACAGAAGTAGTAGATTTGGCAATTTCTGAAATAGCGAAAGCAAAAGATAAAAGCAAATCTATACTGAAGATCGTTTATCTTACAAAACATATTGCCAGAGAAAGTGTTATCTGCTCCTCTGAGTCAATTCAAATATTCGGTGGATACGGCTACATGAAGGACTTCAAAGTAGAGAAATTTTTCAGAGAGACCGAAACTATAAAGAACCTTCTTGAACTTGAAAAACAAAACCTCCCGATACCAGAAATGCTATGAGATCATTAAATCAAAAACCCTATTGAGAAAATAAGTGATTAAAATAAAGGTATGTTTGAGGGAGTGTATCAGTTTGAGGTGAATTTTGAGAGCGGAAGAGGCAAGCTACCGATTTTTTACAGGAAAGCGTCCGCATCAATATCTATGTTCCCTGCAAAAACAAAAGAAGCTGAAAAACTTATTCCCCAAAAAATAAAAAGATTGATGAAAGTTGATGAATTGATTCCAGGAATAACAGTTTTGGGATTAGCCGGTTTCAAATATGAAGACACAGATATAGGGCAATATAATGAGGTTGCCGTAACACTTCCACTTACAGAAAAATCAACCCTCAGCAGAAATTTCGGTCTTACAAGATTTATTTTATCGCTTATAAGAGGTGATTTCAAAGTTCATATAAGACATCTTCCTGTCACAACAGAAATAGCAAGAGAAGCCGGAGTGGTAATATACAACTATCCGAAATTTGTCGCAAAGATAGATTTTGAAGATGACGGTAAAAACTTCTCTTTAACAAAAGACAAAGAAAAAATTTTCTCTCTTGAAGTGAAAAGAATGTTCAAAACAAGTATAAAAAAGAAATTTCTTTTCACAACATTTCAGCAGAAAGATGAAGCGGTTATAAAAGCCGAAGTTCTTGCAGAAGGAGAAGATATAGAAATAGGATTCTTTTCCTCCGAAATTAATCTCAACATAAATACAGAAATTGGCAAAGAACTATGTTCGCTTCTTATGTCAAGAAGGTCTCTTGTATCAATGTTTATACCAAAGATGAGGGCAATTTTACATCTCCCTGTAAAGATAGCATAAAAATAACATAGAATAAAGCATTGATACAAACAAACACCTGAATTATTAATTTTTATTTTGTCATGATAGACAAAAAGCTCGGAATGAAAAACAAAATTTTCTTACTTATATTTTCAACCTTTCTCATATTTTTACACTGCAAGAAGCAGGAAGAGAGCGTAAAAGATATAATAGAGAAAGGAAAAGTACTTTTGGGACAGGAGAAGTACTCAGAAGCAGGAGAGATGTTTCTGAAAGCGATAAATAAGGAGCCGGAAAATCCGGAAGCAAGGTTCGGAATGGCTCTTGTACAAACCGCAATATTTCTCAAAAACCTTCAGGACACAGTTTTAGAATTAGGCAACACATTAGCCCAGCTTATTGGAGGTCTATCCCCACACATTACCCCAAAACAGGAAACAACTATAAACACTCTTCTTGACGATATATTTGAATCAAACATAATATCTGTCATCGAAAAAATAAACGAAAACTTAAAATATGCTGCTCAAAAAAAAGATTGGTCTTTCAAAATAGAAAAACTCACATGGAAATTAGAGTTTGGAGGACAAGAGCTGTGGAAAATTGATATCTCAGGAGAGTTTGACTCCGCAGATGCTAATTTACTATATTCTGCATTCAAAATACTTTCCGCTCTCATAAAATTTCTACTTTCAATAGACCTTGATATAAAAATAGAAGATCTTTCAAGATTGTACTCTTTCATACAAAACTTCGGAGGCATAAATCAGATAGCTCAAGATCCCTCATCTGTAATACTCAGAATAGTTCCGTTTCTACTCAACCAGCGAGAAAATCTTTTAGGAGTCAGAAAAGATGAAAAAGGAGCAAGATACTGGAAAAACGATATACCACAAGACATAATAGATGCTATGGTTTCACTACAAAATAGCTATGATTCTCTGCTATCTGAAACAGATGATCAAGCAGATGATATAATAATACCGGTAGAAAAAGGAGAAGGAGTGATTAAAAAAATCGCCTTCCCAACAAGCTCATCATTTTTTGCCGATCAAACAGTGTCTTCTGATTTTAAAAGAAGTTTAGCGGTAATTGAACTGCCGCAGAATCTGAAAGGAACTTTTGAGAAAATAAAAGGGAGCTTTGAGGGAACCGCAAGAGTAAGATGGAAAGAGCTTCTTGATACCTTCCTCACTTTTGCGATAGCTTTTGTAAAGACAGGAATATTTGATACGCTGATAACAAGTTTGATAAAGTCGTTTGGAACTTCAGGCTTGCCAGAAGGAATACTTTCAAATCTTTCACAATTCGTAAATCCAACTTTCATCTCAAGTATCATAGTAGGCATAATTCCAGATGAGATAGAATTTGATTTTCATGCTTTCTTCTCATCAGATAAAGGTTTAAGAGGAATACTACCTGCGTGGACAGATGACAATGTGTTTATTCTTGAATGGGAATGTGTATCTTCTAATCCTGCCATATCTCCACTTGCCAAGAGCAACATATTGACATCGTTTTTCTGTAAAATGCCGAAAGATTCTTACTGCTTTGAAAGCTCTACAAAAGGAAATTGTGATATAAGATTGACTATATGCGAAGAATCATTGATAAGTGAGAAAGAATTCAGTTGTATATCTTACTGTCCTACAAATGACTCAAATTGCAATAAACAAAACCAGAAAAGCGAGAAGATCTGCCTGGTTCAAGATAACACAACAGGCGAATGCAAACTGTACTGCACAGAATCAAGAATCAATAAAAGCATCTCAGGCGATGAATCTAAAATATGTGTATCAGAATTTTTCTACGAAGATAAAGAACATTTTTATCAAAACTACAAACCCGGATTGAACTCAACCTTGCCGGAAAAAATAGACAAAGATTCAATAACTGGAATACTACCTTATATTGGCTTCCAATCTCCCGACTTTTACGGTATGATCTATCTTAACTCAAACTATCTCAAAAGCATATCAGATAAAGTTCAAGGACAGGGCTTCAAAAGACCGAACCAGTTTGAAACAAACCTCTTTCTACAGAAAATAGGAGACAATTTAAAAAGAATTTTATCTCAGTTTGGATTCATCTGATGTCAGATCTGTTCGGCTGTTTTTTTCTTATACTACTTAACATTATAATTATCATACCTATGGTGATTGTTGAATCTGCGATATTGAACGCAGGCCAGTGATAATTTCGTATGTGAAAGTCAAGAAAATCCACAACATATCCCTTTGAGAGACGTTCAAAGATGTTCCCACAAGCCCCACCTATCATAGCTCCAATAACATAAAAAGAAATCCCAGAAAAGTATCTTGAAAAATAAAGCAGAAAGAACATGACAAGAATAGAAAAGATGTTCATGATGTTTCGGAACAGGTTATTTTCTATATCTGAAAAGAGCCCAAAAACCACACCTCTGTTTCTGAAATGAACTATGTTGAAAAAGCTTGTTATCTTTATTTCAGAAAGATAAGGTAAATTTTTCTCTATCAGCCACTTTGAAATCAAGTCAAGAGAAAATATAAAAAGAGCAACAATGAAAAAAAGAATCCATCTTTCAGCTCGCTTCACCTTGCTTCCTTTCAGAAAGAGTATATTTACTTGAAAATTGCTCTATCAATTTTTCAAGTTCTTTCATCACCATATTTTCAAACGAGGATTCAGGATAGTATGATGTTATACTCTGCAAAAGACGCGTTACAGAATTAACAAGCCCCACAATATGCTCTTTAACAACTTCTTTGTAATAATTTACCTGAGCTTTATCACGCCCGGGAATATCTAACCCCTCAGCTAAATTGCATATCTCAACTACGATATGGGACCTTATTATAGAGTTGAGGAATTTGAGAACGACCTCAACACATTCAGGAAAATTTTGAGGATTAACTCTCATCGGAAGATTTACCATCTCCATCCTATTTTTCTCCATCATATCTTTTATGTAATTTACAGTTTTATCAAATTTCACCTCAAAAACCTCCTTTATAAAGAATTATAAAACAAAAACTGAAATCTACACAAAAATAAATATTATAAAATTATTATCGCAAAAATAACATTTATTT
>Ga0105163_1000644_pt1 | contig 20136 bp, 22 predicted proteins | sample JNZ110809AmetaG_FD_81531 | JGI IMG/M metagenome (GOLD analysis project Ga0105163, IMG submission 81531) | Hot spring microbial communities from Jinze hot spring, China to study Microbial Dark Matter (Phase II) - JNZ 110809A | ecosystem: Environmental > Aquatic > Thermal springs > Hot (42-90C) >... | reverse complement strand
CGGAGCCCTTGCTGGGTTGATGTGGGCGAAAATCCTTTCAGATAAGGGATGCTCGATTTCCTTTTCAGAGTTCTCCAAATACGGCTTTCTGGTGATGCCGCTTGTTGTTGCAGCAGCATGTCTAACGGTGGTTGGCGTTATAACCGCTTTCAGTGTGATCGGCTAGACAGCGTTTCTGAGGAATTTTTCTATTTCATTTTCCGCGTTATCCGCCCTTATGAATATGGGCACATTTTCTATTCCGGTGGCTATGTAGCTGGACAAAAGCCACTCGCCGGGCGCAAATTCCAGCGTTTTTTCCAGTATGCCCTTGTCTATCATGAAGGTGTCGCTTATCAATGTGCGGTCATAGGGGCGGGGCAGCGTGCCCACAAAGTATGTGTGAAGCTGTTGAAGCGCATTCGTGTTCAGATAGGCGATGCGCTGGGTTGCTATGCACACGCCTAAACCATATTTGCGGCCTTGCCTAAGCAGTGTTTCCACCTGTTTGCTGCATTTTTTGTCTATTCCCGCTGCGCTTGACAGCTCCGGAATGAATTCTTGGGCTTCATCGAAGACTAGGAGTATGTAGGGCTTAACTTGGAACATGCGTTTTCTCCGGATTAGCAAGTCATTCGTCAATGTTATAACAAGCTCTTTTATGGTTGTTGGGTCAGATATGGAAATGCAAACAAGCCTAGTTTCGCCTTCCAAAAGCTCTCGGATTTTCTCCGCCGTCAAACCGCCAGTTTCCTTCTTTATCTCCTCTTGGCGTTTCCTTATCTGGTCGAGAATAGTCGTTCTTGTTGTCGCCCAACCGTAAAGGCCGCTTTTGTCGTGAACTTTGAACTCGTCCACAGTGGCTGTACACACGGCGTCTATGTATTTGATAAAGTCTTCGCTTACCTCCTGGTTTTCGCCGAGGCCATGTGCTTCCATATAGTCCAATATGGCGTCGTGAATTCTATCAATAGCGTTCAAATAGTGGGGTTTGTCAGTTATGCCCTTCCTCTGTTCGTTCAGTTCCTCCAAGAACTGAGCGTATGTTGGGATTTTCTGTTTGGGTCTCGTGTAGAAGGCAAGTTTGCCCTGCTCCATTATACGTTTAAGTCCAAACTTTATCCGCTCGTCAGCCTCGTATTCTCTTGGCTTGACTACGGAGTTGAAGAACTGTTCAAGAGAGTCTATTCGATGCTCAAGAATCACTTTTGAGGGGATTTTCTCGTCCGCCAACAAGTCAAGTAGCAGAAACACGTATTCGCAGCTTATGTCGAATACAACAACCTTTATGTCGCTTGTATGAAGCAATATTCGCCTCAAAATGTTGGACATCAAGTTGCTTTTGCCTCCGCCTGTAAAGGCGAAAACACCGAAGTGGTAGCGCACAAGCTTCTCGAAGTCCACGTATATGGGGATAACGGTGTTGCTTGTCTGAAACATCTTTACAACGCCGAGTCTCGGGTCAAGACGGGCATCTTCCACAGTTTTAGATGGATCTACACCAAGCTTTTCGGTGATTTTCTGGTTATACATCCGGTTTATCATTTCACTGTTTAGGATGTAGACGGGGCTTCCCACCACCGGATAGGAGAAGCCCTTGACAAACCTGTACTCGCAGTTCTTGCCAATCACCAAATCATAGTTTATGGGCACTGCGTCTATCTGAATCATCATGGTGGAGCGGTCGTCCGTCAGCCAATCCGCCTCAGACTGCTCAATAATCTCAAACTGCATGGGATAATAGCCATGATCCGACAAGCCCTTAAGCCCAAAGTGTTCAGGCCAAACTCGGCTTATCTCCATAAGCGTATAGCGTTCCTCGCCCATAAGCGCCTGCTTAAAGTTTTTCACGGCGAGGAGCATGCCCTCCTCCAGCAGCCCCATCAAGTCCTTTTGGTATTCCACTTTTATGCGGCATGTATAGCGGGCGCTGGTTCCCGCCAGTTTGGACTCTTCTGCCCCGCCGAAGAAGCGGGGCACAACGGCTGCAAGCCTAGCTCGGAATCTTCCGTCGAAGTCTGTGAAGCACATGCGGTTAAATTTGTTCTCTTCTTGCGGCTTCAATGGTCGCTCGCCTCTCTCTAAACGTGCTCATGTAGAATATGAACTTTCTCAATTTATGATTATTGAGAATCCATTCGGCTGTCGTGTCCACAACCCGCTTGAATTGGCTGTAATTCCACTTGGCAATTTTGTCCGCAATAAATAATGGCGTGTTATGCCCGAAGGCTTCTGGAATGTTGGATGGCGCCATAGCCACCAAAATGCTCATGGTTAGGTTTTGCATGGGATTTGGCACGTTCTTGTCCATAAATAGGATTACCTCTATGGGCTCTTTTGCACCGTCGCTGAGTTCATTCCAAAACTCAACGGTGGTTTCAGGCCTGTAATCATATTCCGGATATACGAGGCGGTCTACAAGGAGCACGTTGCTTCGCAGCATGGGATCGGTTTTGGCTTGGCTCAATTGTACATAGGTTTTGAGGAAAACCTTCTCCAAGCCTATCTTGTTTTTGATGGCGCCCGAAACGTAGCCCTTCCGTTTTTGATTGTCCAAAACCATAGTCCTAAAGGCGGAGTCGTATTCTATGAGGCTCCACGGCGGCGTGATTTTGTCTGCGTTTAGTATGCTGGCGGACTGGAGGATCATGCGGTCTGTGTTTGGCAGCTTCTCCAGCTCCTCTTGGGAAACTTCAGCCTTCAACAAGTCGTTGTTGCACATTATTGGGATGAGCTGCCGCTTAAAGTCTCTGGCGGCGGTGTCCTTTGTTACGCCTATTAGGAGGATTCGTCTACTCCAGCATTCCTCCATCAGCATGTGGAGGGTGAAAAGCGTTAAGAAGGCTATGTCGAGGGTTGTGAGCCAATGCTCCTTTCCGCCCTTAACAATCTTCATGGGGTTGCCGGTTTCATGGTTTTCCGCGAAGAAGAATTTGTCGCCTATTTGTATGACCAGTTTTTTGATGCGCGTCCATGTCTTTGCATACTTCTGGTTTAGGGCGTAAATTTCGCCCTTCTCAATTAGAAAACCCTTTTTCACAAGATTGTTTAGGGCGCGTTCAACCCTTTTAGCTCTCTTCTCATCTTTTATGTCGAACTCCGCGAGAATCTGCCTCCGTGTTAAAGCCCCCTTCCGTTTAAGCAAGTCTATTATGGCATAGCGTAGGTAGTCCGCTCTTGGAGGGGGCAAGCCCAGCTGCTGGTTGCAGACAAGATGTCTTGCCATGGTCAAATCATTGATGTCTATGGGCTCCCCGTCCACCTCATAGCCTAAAATGTTGCTTTTAGCCTCCCACAAGGCGCGCTTCGAAGTGTCGTAGAGGAGGCTTGCCCTCTCAATGGATAGGCTTCTGTCCAAAATTATTACTCGAACATTTTGTTCGATGTCCGTGGCAAGCCTGTAAGCCAAATAATATTCAGCGAGGGTCATGATCCAGTTGGCGATGGTTGAATTGTTGATTATTGACTCTTCGGTTAGCGGCTTTCCGAGGCTGACCTCACCGGGCTGTGAAACCTCAAAGAAGGTTTGGTCCACGTCTGGAATTTCGTTGACGTAGATGGGCACTACGCTGGATATGCCGGCGCCGTGCTTGGCGGTTCGCTCATCATACTTGACCGTGGGCGGCTTATCCTCATGAAAAGTTATTGTCCCCGTTGAGGCGTAGGCGCCGCCAAAAAAGACCACAAGATCGAAGAGGGGACGTGAGTACATGGTGCCATCTATGCCCGCAAAACGCACAGAGGAGGCCCCAAAAAACTCTTTTGCGGTTTCATACGCCTCCTTTGTGTTGAAGCCTATTCTGATCAAGTTTGAGAGGAGACTCTCATAGAAGTTTTTTAGGCAGGAGAAGCGCTGCTCATAATCCAGAACCTGCATGGAAGCTCCGATTTTAAGCATGTTGCACGTCCGCTTTATGGCGTTGCTTAAGGGCGAAAGCTGCACCAATTCCACCGCCAACAATTAAACAGTAGGCTGGTAAAAACATTTTCAAGAATCCATTTGAAACGTCTTCTCCTCAGAATCTTTTATATTGCCTTTCAGCAAAATCTAGCCTGAAACCACCAGCTGAAAAGGGTCTATTTTGAAACATAAACACGCCCGCAAAAGACAGGTTGAAATTGAAGTTAGGCAAATGACCTTAGAGGATTTACCAGAAGTTTGGCGATTAAGCGAAGAGGTCTTCACACCCGAAAAGCTTCAGTTCACCTACCGCACATGGAATATAAACGAGCTACTCTCGCTTTTCCAAGAAGAGCCAGAACTGTGCCTAGTGGCTGAAGACGTAAACTCAAAGAAGGTTGTTGGATTCGCCCTAGGCACAATCCTTAAACGTCCTTTCAGCCCATGGACCTACGGCTACTTCCTATGGATAGGCGTGAAAAAAATGAGGCGACGCCGAGGCATCGGCAAGAAACTTTACAGAGAACTAGAAAAACGCTTCAAGGAGAAGGGCGCCCGCATAGCCATAGTGGACGTTGAAGGAACAAATGTGGCTGGCATGCGATTCATGGAAAAGCTAGGCTTCAAGCGAAGCCAAACCTACGTGTGGTACAGTAAACTCCTTGAATAGGTATTTGCTAAAACTTATATGAAGGTTCCAAAAAAGCCTAAATAACCCTCAAGATACTGCAATTTATATCACCTACTAAGGTGATATAGAGAGGGGTTCGTTGCAGAAAAAGGATTTTAAAGCCCTCGGTGTTGCCTCATGCATTTACTTCCTCTCCAGCAATTTAACAAGCATGTTCCTTCCAGTCTATTATTTAAGACTTGGATTGGGTGTAGGTGACATTGTTCTGCTTTTGCTGGCTACATTCATGATTATTGGGCTCTTGCTCATTACATTGCTGATGTTTATCCGAAATTTCGAGTGTTTGATATGTTTTGGCGTTTTATTCACTATGATATTCTACACGCTGTTAATGTTTGTTAGAAATCCCGTTGTGCTGGGCATAGTCTACGGTCTAAGCATAGCCACTTTTTGGCCAAGCTTTAACCTACTCCAATTTAGGCTCAGCGAATCCAACATTAGGGCGCGCTCAGTAAGCCTCTTCTCCATAATAATTCCATCAGTCGCCAGCATAGTTGGCCCAGCAACCGGAGGTTTACTCATTGAGAAAATTGGTTTCACAGCAGTTTTTGGCTTCGCCGTAGCATTATACCTTGTTGCGTTGATCTTTTTCATGCGAGTGAGGTTTAGACAAGAAACTTTTGGTTTAACTGTTCCGCGAAGCAGAAAGCTCTCCATATTTTTCGCCACGTTTATAATTTTTGGAATGTGCGAAGCTTACTGGTTGGCTTATCCCCTCTTTGTTAATAGGATTTCTGAAACGGTTTCTAGAATGGGTTTCGTCCTAGCCCTAACAAGCTTAGTGGTCTCCGTCATAACCTTCTTGGTGAATTGGCTTTCAGACATTAAAATGCGACGGGCGGAATTCGCAATAATGGGCGTGATGCTAAACGCCGCATGGTTCTTCCTCATAGGACATGCCACAGCACCCCAGCATATTGTATCTCTATCAGCCCTATCTGGTTTGGCAAGTGCCTTCACTATCTCATGGTTCGCCCACTACGGAGACTCCTTCAGCCGAGAACACTACGCAAGCATTCTAGTCCTGATGGAGGTGGGACTGATGACTGGAAGACTACTCAATCTCGTGCCAACATACATCTTCATTTCAAGGGCGGATTATCAAAGCTACTTCACGCTTCTTGGAACACTCATTTTGTCGGTCATTCCATTCTTGGCTTACGGCAGGAGTAAGCGGGAGAATGCATAGAGGCTATTGCTTACATGGAAAGCCCATTTCAAGCATGGTTCCATGTAAAAAATGCTTCCATGCTCGAAATGAATGGAAAATTATTTATCTATCATCATGAGAAAACCATGGTTATCGAGGACGTTGGAGGAAAAGTTGATGGCTAAATGTCCAAAGTGCGGAACCCAAGTTGCAAACCCGAGAAAGAAGTGGACCATGGCTGGGCGCCCAGACAAGTCCGGCAAGAGAATGCAGCTGGAAATAGGGCTTTTTGACTGCCCAAAATGCAAGAAACCCTTCCGAGAAGTCCTAAGCAAGAAGAAGGTTTAGGTAAATAAATCTACAGCGCGGGCTTCAACCATGCCGAAAACAAGGCAAAACCTCTGCCCAGAATGCGGGACAGAAGTGAAGGACCCCTATAAAACGTGGGAGCTTATTGCGCCATTTCCAGACAAGAAAATGCGGATAACCATGACCGTCTTCGGCATGTACGAATGCCCAAAATGCGGAAAGAAGTTCAAGGGTATAGTGAGCAAAGTCAAGTTGGGCGCCGAAGGAATAGAAATATAACCAAAAACGTCTATCCTCCCCCTATTTATTTCATTTTTCAAGCGTTAAGTTTTAAAACGTGAAGAAATAATTCAACAAGAATAACCCTCAAAAAGAAGGCACAAAATTGGCGTTTGAAACCCTTAGGAAACTCTGGAAAAACGAGTACTTCCAAACAGCCATAACGGTTGCATTACTCCTTCTCATAGTTTTAGGCGGCTACTATGGTGCACAAGCAGTTCTAGGCACACCATACCCAGCCTTGGCGGTGGCGTCTGGAAGCATGCTTCCAACACTAAACATAGGCGACCTCATAATAGTCCAAAAGATAGACCCAGCCCAAATAAAAGCTGACCCCTATGGTTTGACAGGCGACATTCTAGTTTACAGGAGGGGGGATGAACTTATAGTTCACAGAGCCGTTAAAGTGGAGGAGAGGGGAGATCTATACTATATTACAACCCGTGGAGACAACAGCGGCGTAAACGACCCTCCATGGCCATCCACAGCCCTCGTGGGCAAGGTGATAGCGAGAATCCCCTACGTGGGGAATCTTCCACTGCTAATGCACTCCGAGAGAAACATGTACATCCTATTCCTGCTGGTTCTGGTGATCCTCATAGTCCTAATGCTGCCTTCGGGTCCAAGTGGTGAAGAAAAAGAGGGAGAAGAGAAAACTGCTGAAAAATCAGGGTTTAGTAAAATTAATTGGGGTCCAGTCTTTTATATCGTTGTTAATGTTCTAATCGTAGGCCTCATAATCTTTAGCCTTTGGGGTTCATATACGTTCTGGCAGCCTGGTGCCAACCCACCATGGGCAACCATTCGGGGAATATACGCTGACCTCCAGTATCATGAGGAATTTGGCAGAGCCCATCTTTCACAGGGCTTTCTGGCCTACAGAATCGATTGTGAGATAAGCAGTGGAATCCGCATTGGCGTTCAAACCTTTGCATGGTATCAATTCTTCGCTCTTATCTTAGTCTCCTTCAATCTTTGGAAACTATACAGCTTTTTGAAGTTGCGGAAGGCTAGAAGAGTAGAGCAAAACATGGCTTCTACAGCATTACACGTTTAAAGGAGAAGAGGTAAACTTGTTCACTTTTCTGGTATAATGGAAGCCCAGCCTTCTCCAAACTATCCAGTATCGAGCTAGCTATGGAATCGCTGAAGGCAAAGATTCCCCTAAACAGATTTTCCTTCTTGCATGCTATTATGACGGCGACCGTTGCGTAGACAATCCCGCCAATAACATCGATTACGTAGTGTTCGCCAAGGTAAACGGCGCTGAACCATATCACCGCTGGAAAAACGAAAATCGGCAGAGCCCTTCTCTTCCATGCCTTAAAGGCGAAGAGAGCAATGAGCCACGGATAAGCCGAGTGAAGGCTTGGAAAAGCCGCGAAAGGATTCACGCCAATATAGTCGTATATCGTTTGGAACACTGGAACCCCCAGGCGACGGTCCACTTGGAAGAGCACACGGGTGGCATTAACACCGTACCATGGTGGAGCAACGGGATAGACAAGAAACGTTAGCAGGGCGCTGTAAGTGCAGAAGGCAAAGGCAAGTGCGTATCTTTGATAGTATTCCGGTCTATATCGCCACAGAGCAAAGGCGAACACTGTTGGCGCTATGAGGTGCACGGAGTAAAAAACCGTGCCCATGCAGTCCAGTATGGGCATTCTATATTGCTGAAGCACAAAAGTTGGGAGCGTTTTAAACATCCATAGGTCTGCAGCTATAGGCTCGTGGACATGTATATACTTTGGAACAGAGTCAATAAGCCTATTCAAAGCCTCATAGGATAGGAAGGATATGATGAAAGGCGAAAAGGTTTTCAGGAAACGGTTGCCGCTCCCAGTGTAGGAGGCATAAACAAACAGAAATAGAAACACCATTTCAGGCCCGGGAAAGATTCCATGAGTTAAGTAGTATCCCAAGAGAACGGTTGCGAAAATGGCAGGCGGCACGAACAGGTAGTTTGGCCGACTGGGATTCTTCAAGCCCTCACCTTATGAAAGGGTTTGGTTTAGCGTTTATGGATTTAAAAGTTTCTGGAAAATCCCCCAGTTTCCATCAAGCGTCCAATGTTCAAACCTAAGGCTTTATAAAGGGTATTTAAGGACTTCATATGTAGTGGTGTTTCATGCCTAAGGTTAAAGCCATAATAAACATAGAGAACGTTGTGGCCTCAGCAACCCTAAACCAGAAGGTGGACTTGAACGCTGTGGTTAAGAGCTATCCGGGCGTTGAGTATCGTCCAGAGCAGTTTCCAGGGCTTGTTTTCAGGCTTAAAAGGCCTAAAACGGCGACTTTGATTTTCAATTCTGGGAAAATGGTTTGCACCGGAGCCAAGTCTGAGAAGGAGGCTAAAAGGGCGGTTATGAAGGTTATCAAGGAGCTCAAGCGGGGCGGAATAATAATCATCAGCAAGCCTGAACTCAAAATCCAGAACATTGTAGCCTCCGCCAGCCTGGGCGGCATGATAGACCTAGAGAAGGCAGCCTACACCCTTGGAAAAACTATGTATGAGCCTGAACAGTTTCCAGGGCTAATTTACCGCATGGACAATCCGAAGGTGGTTATACTGCTCTTTGCTAGCGGCAAGCTTGTGTGCACTGGAGCCAAGAGGGAGCAGGACGTTTACGATGCGGTCCACAAGCTCCACGAAATTTTAGAGGAGAAGGGGCTAATATTCTACGAATAAATTGACGCTAACTTCTAACGCCTTTTTATCCCCTTTTAACCTGCTTCAAAATCGTCTTTAATTGCTCCTCGTTTATTGCGCCCGTTTCATAGAGCATGTTGGCCGCCTCGCTGATTTTGACAACGGCGTGGAGTCTAATCCCATTTTTGCGGAGTTTCTCCCCACCGCCCTCTTCTCTGTCTAGGAGAACCACCGCATCGTTTACGACACCGCCCTCAGCGATGACGGCTTTTGCAGCCCGTCTGAGGGACAACCCCGTTGTGATGAGGTCGTCAACCAGTAATACACGGTCGCCTGGAGCTAGGACGCCTTCAACCCTTCTTTGTCTTCCATGGAGGCGTACGCCTTTCCGAATGTATATGAAGGGCTTTTTTAGGTTGTAGGCGATGATGGTGGCGAAGGGCATGCCAGCCATCGGGGTTCCTGCAACTCTTTCAAAGTTTTCGATGCCTATTTCATCCTTCACGAAGCTTGTGTAGATGTCGCATATCCTCTTGAAGGCATCTGGGAAGCTTGGAACCACCCGGAGGTCTATGTAGTAGGGGCTTATTTTTCCGCTGGTGAGCTTGAAGGTTCCAAATTGCAGTGCGCCGATTTTATTCAGTATTTTGCAGACTTCAGCCTTCACGTTTTCCTGCTGCATTTAAGCTACACCTTTTTTGAAACTTGGTAAATTTTGCCTACCTCGGGGATGAGACATGTGGTTTTTGGCATTTCCCTCTTCAAGAGTTCTCCAAACTTTTTCAGATCGGCGCTTGAACCCGTGTGATAGGGAACCGCCACCCTGGGCTTTGTAAGCCTCGCTATTTCGAAACCCGTTTCTGGAGAGGCTCCCGGGGCAATTCCAACGGTGCAGAAGACGAGGTCGAATTTTTCCCTTTCCCCTATGGCAGCCATCTCCGGAAACGGGAGACTGTCCGCCGTGTGGAAAATTTTAACGCCATCCTCACTTGTAATTATGTAGGATACAGGCGTAGACGCTGGCGGGTGATTGCATTTTTCAGCTTTAACGGAAACCCCGCCCACCTTAACCTCCAAGCCCGGTTGAACCTCGCTGAGCTTTTCTTGGGGGATAATGTTTCGCAGCCTTCTCGACGAGGTAGAATCAGCCACAACCATACACTGGGAGAGCTTGTGGATCTCTCCAACCAGTGAAGGATCCAAGTGGTCATAGTGTTCATGGGTTATGAGCACGGCGTCCACATTCTGGAAAATTTTAGCCTTAACATCAACAGGATCCACGACAAGGGTTTTCGACGGAGTTTTTATGGTGACTCCGGCATAGCGGTTAAACCAGACAAACATTATCTCATTTTTTCCAGGGGTTTTTTCAATAGCCATATGGGTTCCTCGCGTCCATATTTAATGGTGGCTATTCCTTAAAGAGCTTATGCTCCATGGACTTGGCTAAAACTTAATAGTTTTGGCATGTTATTTTCTCGGAAAGCTGGTGCAGATAGATGAGGGCTGATGAAATTTTTGAGAGGATTGTGAACGAGTATTTGGAAAGGTTTTTGGAGAAGAACCCAGACTTCGCCACCTACCTTGGACTTCACGAACCATACGACTACATGCTCCCAAAAGGCTCCACGGAGAGGCTTATTGAAAACCTTCAGCTTATGGAGGAGTTGCTTAAACAACTCAGCGAGAAAGTGAAGCGTGAAGAGTTAAGCTTCGATCGCCAGATAGACTGGGAGGTTTTGGAGAAGGTCTATGAGCGCTGGAAGTTCGACTTCTACGAGAGACGCGTACATGAGTTAAACCCGGATGTTTCAGAAGAGCTTGGCAGCCTAATCTTCATAATGTTCGCAAGAGACTATGCACCGCTGGAAAAAAGGCTGGACGCCATCGCCGCAAGAATAGAGAAGATGCCAAAATACTTGGAGGAGTTTCGCTCAAGATTCGAGAAATCGCGACCAGTGAAACTTTGGACGCAACTTGCCATAGAAAAAACCCAGAACATGATGGGCTTGTTTACTTTCATATTGCAAGCCATTAGGGGAAGGGTTTCAGACAAAGTTTATGAAAGGCTTCAGAGGGCTGTGGAAAACCTTCAGCCAGCATTAAAGGCGCATCTGGAGTGGCTGCACAGCCTGCTCGACAAGACAATTGAGGAATGGGCTCTTGGACGGGAAAAATTCGAAAAGCTGCTCCAGCTCCGCGAGTTAGGCTTGAGTTCGGAGGAGATCCTCCAGCTTGGCGTGAAATACCTCAATGAGCTTAAAGCTGAGAGGGAAAAGCTTGCGAACCAGCTGGCTCCAGGGGAACCTGTCGAAAAGGTTTTGGAATTGATAGAGAGTAAGGCGCCTAAAACCTTTGAGGAGGCTCTTGAATACACAAGGCGGGTTATGGATGAGGCAAGACGCTTTGTCCAAGAAAAGGGAATTGCAACGGTCTATCCCGAAGACGTTCTGCTCGTAGAGGAAACGCCAGCTTTTATGGCGCCGGTTTTACCTTTCGCTGCCCTAATGATGCCGGCAAAATACGACAAGCCCCAGATAGGCATATACTTGGTGACAAGACCCAAGGATCCGACGAACCTTGGAAAGCATTTAAACTATCCTTCAATAAGGAACACGGCGGTGCACGAGGCGTTTCCAGGTCACTTTTTGCAGGGAGCTATTTCAAATCGTGGAAGTGTTGTCCGCCTTTTAATTGATGGAGCGGAAACCGTTGAGGGTTGGGCTCACTACTGCGAGGAGCTTATGCAGGAGAAAGGCTTCATAACCGATCTTGAAACACGTCTCATACAAGTTAATGATATGATCTGGAGGGCTGTGCGCATAATTGTGGATGTCAAGCTTTCAAGGGGTGAAATGACCTTCGAGGAGGCTGTTGAAATGCTTGTGAAGGAAGCCGGAATGTCCAGAGAAGCCGCTGTGGCAGAGGTGAATCGCTACACCCAGACACCGGGATATCCGCTCTCTTACCTTCTCGGAAAACACTTAATCCTAAAGCTTAGGGAGGAGGTTAAACAAAAGATGGGCGACAAATTTGACGAAAAATTCTTCCACGATACAATATTGGCGAACGGCTACCTACCAATATCCCTGCTCCGCAAAATCTTCAACCACAAAATAAGCGAGCTTCAATGTCGGTCAAAGATTTAAAATAGTGGGAAACCCAAGCGTTTATAGCCGCCAGTGATGTCGAATGGTTGAAGTTTGGCTTCCTTATGGAAAGACTGAAGTGTGCTTGAGGGTTCCTACCAGAAACTTTCTGGGGTCTGTTGAGCCGAAAGAAAAGCCCAGCCTATCGGATGTCAAAGGCGAAGTTGAAAGGGCCCTTAAAGAGCCCATAGGCTCCCAGAGGCTTTGCGAGGCAGCTAAAGCCGGGGACAAGGTGGTCATAGTCCTTGACGGCGACACGTCTATGACCGTGGGTCGTGCCTTGGTGCCTCCAATTCTTGACGAGTTGAATGGTGCAGGGGTTAGGGATGAGGACATAACCCTCATTCTTGGATGGGGTGTGAATGGAGGTTTTGCTGGAGATGCCTCTGCATTTTTGGGCGAAAACTTGGCTAGGCGGGTTAAGGTGGTGAGCCATGATCTCAAGGCTTCTGATTTCGTTTATGTTGGCGCAACAAAGGGTGGGACGAAGGTTTATTTGAACCGCATTTTCGCAGAGGCTGACCTTAAAATTCTGGCGGGCGTCATCAATCCCCATCCTTTTATGGGTTATGTTGGTGGGAGAAGTGGTGTTTTGCCCGGGGTTGTCAGCGAGGAGACGGTGAAGGCTAATCACGCCATGCTCCTGCATTCGAATGCTGGAGCCGGTGTTCTGGAGGGGAATCCCGTTCACGAGGACGCGGTTGAGGCTGCGAGGATAGCGAAGGTGGATTTTACCTTGAATGTTGTGGTTAACGTTAAAGGCGAAGTTGTGAAAGCCTTTGCGGGAGACTTGGAGAAAGCCTTCTACGAAGGGGTTAGGCTTTTTAATGAAATGTACCGGGTGGCCGTTGATCGAAGAGCAGACGTGGTTGTTGTAAGCGCCGGTGGATATCCGGCGGACATCAACCTCGCCCGGGCATGGGTAAGCGTTGACAATGTTTCAGAGATTGCTAAGCGGGGCGGCGTGGTGGTTCTGGTTGCCGAGTGCACGGAGGGCTATGGAAATCAAGCCTTTTACGAGTGGATGGTTAAGTTTAAGGATTTGAAGGCTGTTGAGAGGGAGATTAAACGCAACTTCGTTTGGGGCGGCCACAGTGCCTACCAATTGATGAGGGCTCTGCAGAAAAACCAGATAATCCTAGTCTCCATTCTGCCGGACTATTATGCCGTGAACGTTTTTAGGTTGAAGACTGCGCGGACCGTGAATGAGGCTCTAAACCAAGCCTTCCGAACGGTGGGAGAAAACGCTAAGGTCTGGGCTGTGCCCTATGGAAATTACACTCTCCCAGAGGTCGGGACGGTTGGGCAGTCTGAACAGCAGCCATGAGAAAACCTTTAAAGTACAGTTGTAGACTAGACTAGCCTCGAACAAGCGTATGGTGGAAAACGCTTGCAGCAAGCCTTCACCCTCAGAAAGTTTACGCCGAAGGACCTACAGCGGGTCATGTACATAAACCGCGTTTGCCTCCCAGAAAACTACGGCGACTACTTCTTCATGGATCTATACAACCGTTTCCCGGAAACCTTCATAGTGGCTGAAGTGGACGGTGAAATAGTGGGCTATGTCATGTGCCGCATAGAGCTGGGCTTCTCCGACTTCAGCCTCAGCGGTTTCATAAAAAAGGGCCACATTGTCTCCATAGCAGTCATGCCGGAGCACCGCCGGAAAGGCATAGGCTACGCCTTAGTGTCCAAGGCTCTGGAGGGGATGCGCCTATACAATGCCAAACAAGCCTTCCTGGAAGTGAGGGTTTCAAACATGCCTGCCATAAGCCTCTACAAGAAGCTGGGCTTCAGAATAGTGAGAACCATCAGCGGCTACTACGCGGACGGTGAAGACGCCTACGTGATGAGCCGGGAACTCTAAAGGACTAGGGGTTGAGGGTTAACTCCGCCTTTTCACCCATATATTTTATGGCTTGAAGCATGGACTTTGCAAGGCTTAGAAGGCTGAGCAATATAGCCGCCATAAGAAAAAGGCGAAGGTCAACGGTTAAAGCCACACCCATATACTCCAAGTTTAGGATTCCACCCTGAAGCGCCAGCGTTAGATAGCCGATAACGAAAAAAGCCCTCGCCACATTAAAGAAGTGCTGAAAAACTGTGCCGGAGACAAGGTCTCCAAAAACCCCCAGCAGAATGTAGACTATGACAAAATTTTCAGCAATCTGCTGCAAACCCGGAACATAACTTTCAAATTGGGCGAAAAAGCTCCAAACAAAAAGGTACAGCAGATAAATGATGAAGCTTTTAGCCAGCGCCTTCACAGCCTTAAAAATTAAGCTTCTTGCGGGTCTTTTGGGTCTTTCATTCTCCTCAACCATGGGGGATCACCAAGGGCCCGTAAGAGAAAAATGATGTTGAGAAATAAACTTCAAAGAAGCCCTTCCCAGCGATTTCAGAAGCATAGACATAAAGCATAACAGAGCCCCTATACATGGCCCCTTGGGGCGCCACTATTGTGGAGTTGCCTTGGCCGACGCATACGCCTTCGCTGTTGTACATGTGAAGGCTTATTTCGCCGTTAATTTCGAGGGATGCATGATTCTCGAAGCTTATGGGCACTGACACCATGATGTGTGTGAGGTTTAGCGGCTCAAAGGTTGGCTGCTCTAGATGAAAGTTGTAGAAGGGGGCGCCCCATGGAACAGAAAAGTTTGAAGAAGCTTTAACGGGGATAGCATCAGCTAGCTTCATGCTGATTAGGGCGGCCACCACAAAGCTTGAGTCATTGAATAGGTAATAGGCGCCTTTCTCCATTAGGATTTCAACACTAAAGGTTAAGTTGTGGAGAGCAACAATTCTGTCGCCTCTCTTTATGAGGGGTATAAATGTGGAGCCCTCCGTAATCCTTGTGCCGTTTAAGTCCGCAACTCTTGTCGTCAGGTTAAATTCTCCCAAACTGTAGAAGCCTTCATTTTCAATTTTTATTGGAATGGAGACCACAACGCATCCATCTGGAGTTAGGCTTAACTGGGAGTTTTCAAGGCTTAAATGCAAGTCTTTCACCGAGTAGGCTGCTGAAGCGAAAAAGGCCACCAGAAGAACCCAGAAAAAGGCTGACACCACACTTACCATGCGAATTGAAACGTCCATAAAAACCCTCTTTTGAGACTATATGTGCCCTTTGCATCATCAACCAGTCTTTTGAACCTGCTGCTCCGGTGGGAAAACGATAACTTCGGGTTCCATTTTTTGCTCCTTCCTGGCTGGAACAGCGGCTTTTTGCTGCTGTTGCTGTGTTGCCGCCACGGTCCTTGCGGGGACAACTGTGACCTCTGTTTTTGGCGCGTGGACTAGGATTGTTACACCCCTTATGGTTATTAGTGAGCCAACCCAGCCCATAACTCCGAGGTACATTAGGCGTATGCATGTGGCGATTAGGGGGGCTAGGGCTGCACCAAAGGTTTGTGCAAAGTCCTCTGAGCTTGCTATTGGGAGGCTTTGGGTTAGGAAGCCGTAAGCGCTTATGAATGTGAAAACTAGAAGGCCGACGCCTATGCCAAGTACAATCATGCCTGAAAAGGTTATCTTCTCCCTTAAGCTTTTAAACATGACTTTCCCTCGCTCTGGTCTTTCTGAGGCTTTAATATTAAGGGTTCTGCAACAAAAAACAGAATTTCGGCTCTTTATCGGAAATTAGGCTGAAAAATTAGAAAAACGGAGGTTTAGGGTTGTAGGCCAAGCTTCTCGTATATCTTTTTCCTGTTTTCTTCAACGTTTTTGGCCACATCCAAGTAGAGGTTATTGCCATGAGAGTCTATGGCCACTGTCAGTGGGCCGAAGTTTTCAACCTCGAATATCCATAGGGCTTCGGGTGTTCCAAGGTCAAGCCACTCAACGCCTCGAACACTTTTAATAGCTTTGGCCGCCAGTATGGCGGCTCCACCAGTGAAGGCGCCGTAAACCGCTCCATACTTCGCCATAGCTTCCGTTGTCCTTTTACCCATGCCTCCCTTGCCGATCACAACGCGGACCTTGAAGTTCTTGATGAACTCATCTTCGAAGAGGTCCATGCGGGTGCTTGTTGTTGGACCAGCCGCCACAGCCACCCATTTGTCGCCTTCCTTGGCAACCACGGGGCCACAGTGAAAAACGGCTAGCCCTTCAAGGTTTATTGGCAGAGGCTTCCCCTCTTTCAGGTATTCTAGGGCCCGCCGGTGGGCTTGATCTCTGGCGGTGACAATGGTTCCAGTTATGTAAATGACATCGTTAACCTTCAGCTTGCGGATTTCCTCTTCAGATATGGGTGTTTTTAGATGATATACGGGCATAACCCTTTCACCTCAAGCCTTCCCCTTATAGGTTAAATATTCAACGGTTCCATCGGCATGAATCCTTGCAGCGGCTCTTCTCGCAGCCCAACAATTGAAGGCCACAGCCGCTGGGAAGGACGCTGGATGCCTATAGGCATATTCCACATGCACGCCTAGAACAGTCGTTTTGCCCCCAAGCCCCATGGGGCCTATCCCAGTCATGTTAGCCGCCTCATAAAGCTCTCTTTCGAGCTTCGCTATCTCAGGGTTTGGGTTAGACTGGTTTAGAGGCCTCAAGAGCGCCTTCTTGGCAAGCTTCATGGCGACGTCTGCCCCGCCGCCCATGGCAACCCCAACAACTGTGGGCGGACAGGGCTGAGCGCCCGCCCTTATAATGGACTCAATCACAAACTTTTTCAAGCCATTTATTCCCTCCCCGGGCACAAGCATGCCCGTTAAGCAAACGTTTTCGGAGCCCCCTCCTTTCGGCATAACTGTTATCTCCAACGTGTCGCCGGGCACTATTTCCCAGTTTATGTAGGGTATGAAGCGTCCAGTGTTGTCTCCGCTGTTTTTCTGGGTGAAAGGGTCAACGGCATTAGGCCTCAACGGAATCTCCTTTGTGGCTCTTCTAGTGGCGTTTACAAGGGCACTCTCGATCTTGTCAAGGCCCCTTACCTCGGCGCCGGCTACAACATAAAAGAGTATTGTGCCTGTGTCCTGGCATATTGGGGCTTGGTATTTCTCTGCGAGGTCTATGTTTTCAAGAATTGCCTTAAGCTGGGTTTTTCCAGCCTCGCTTGTCTCCTCCTCATAAGCCCTTTTCAAGGCCTGTTTAACGTCCTCCGGAAGATATATAACCGCTTGTTTAATGAGGTTAAAAGCCGCATTTTCAACAATTTCGGGTTTCAAAGGTTTTCCCTCAACAAGTACTCGAAAACTCTTGTTTAACGCATGGTTTAAAAAAGTTTCCAGTCACTTTAATCCATCTCTCCATGGAATTAAACGCCAAGTTTCTCGTTTGCTTTAAATACTGCCTAGATTAACTGTCTCGTGGGGAAATTATGTCCGTAGAGGAGGAAGAGAGCCTAACAAAACAGCGATATGAAAGCCTTGAAGACCTTCCAGGCGTGGGTCCATCCACAGCCCAAAAGCTTAGAGAACTGGGGTTCCATACAATTGAAGCCCTCGCCATGGCCACTGTTCGAGAGCTGGAGCCAGCCGGCATAAGCGAGAAAAAGGCTCAAGCCATAATTAACGCCGCCCGCGCTTCAATAGGCATATCGTTTATCCGTGCAGATGAACTTTTAAGGATGAGGCAGAACGTTTTAAGGCTTACAACTGGGAGCAAAGCCCTGGACAGGCTTTTAGATGGAGGTTTGGAAACCCAAACCATAACGGAGTTTTATGGCGAATATGGAAGCGGAAAAAGCCAAATATGCCACCAGCTCTGTGTAAACGTGCAGCTCCCACCTGAAAGGGGAGGCCTCAACGGCGCCGCTCTCTACATAGACACGGAAAACACCTTTAGAACCGAACGTATAGTGCAGATGGCGAAGCATCTCGGCCTCGACCCGGACAGGGTCGTGAAGAACATTATTTATGCCGAAGCCTACACATCGGACCACCAAATGTTCCTTTTGGAGAACGCTGACAAAGTAATCAAGGAGAACAACGTCAAACTAATAATAATTGACTCCCTGACGGCACACTTTAGAAGCGAATACCTTGGAAGGGAAATGCTTGCCCTCAGACAGCAAAAACTGAACAAGCACATGCACAAACTCATACGACTGGCAAGGGCCTTTAACGCCGTAGCCGTCGTAACGAATCAGGTGATGGCAAAGCCCGACGTCTTCTTCGGAGACGCCATTCACCCTGTTGGAGGGCACATAGTAGGCCACACAAGCCACACACGCATATACCTCAGAAAAACAGCCCACGGCCCAATCAGAATAGCTAGACTGGTTTCAAGTCCCTACTTGCCAGAGGGCGAGGAAGTATTCAAAATCACGGAGAACGGTATAGAAGACGTCACTGAAGAGGATAGGGCCAAGGCGAGTGGACGCTGAAATGCCGGTGCCATCCGCCCTTGTCACGCGTTTTTTCCAGCTTATCCTCAACAAACAGTTCACTGAAGCTGAGAGGGAATTGGAGAGGCTTAAACAGAAGATGCATAAGACGGAGTGGAATAGGGGCTATTTCAGGGCTTTATATGGAATGCTTCTCGTTAGAAAGTCCAACAGCGATCCCTACGCTTTCTTTGCAAAACTTGATTTAAACGATAAGGAGGCCCTTCAAGCCTATAGGCGGGAATTTCTGGAACACGTGAAAAACAAGCTTCACGGCGATTTTGACAGAGGCTTCTTCGCAGCTTGGGCTGACTTCACGAGGGTGGCAAGCAAAATAAACATTAATGAAGCCCAAACCGATGGGACGGAGGGAAAACCGAGGTCTTCCGAGGGCGAGGAAGGACAAGCAACCATTGACGAGTTCATTGAATAAGCCTTTCACATGTTTATGATTATGGTGTATAGGAGCACCCAGAAAACAAGCCATGACAAAATGTAGATGCCGATGCCCGTTGTGAAGATTTTTTGGGGTTTATCCACCTTCCACAAAAGTTTAGGCTTAACCGCATAGTAGGATAACATGTAGACGATAAACGCTAAGGCTATACCCGTTGTCAGAACGCGGAATCCATCACCAATGATGTTCGTTGCCATGGCATAACCGATACATATTAAAGCCGCCACTATGCCGAGGGCAAATCTAAGCCAATACAGGGCCTCAAGAGGTTTCATAATTTTCCACTTCTGCACTTATAAGGGACATCGAATTTAAAGTTGACTATCAAGTTTTAGCCATAATCCGATATTCTTATAAGGGAGAACTGCATTCTTAAGAAAGGTTTTGGATGATGTGCCGGAGCCCTATACATGCCGTGCCATCCGCTAAACACATTGGCATTAGCATAGGGTATCTCCGGTGAAGGAAACGCGTTTTATGTTCCCCTTGTGTTTCCGCGTTTCCCGAGGGAGGTTTTAATCATGAAAGAGGGGAAGGATGCCGCCGTTATGCATCTAAAATCCGCTGAAAAGGTTTGGGGGAGGGTTAAGGTTGCTGTTAGTGCATATTTCGGATCTCCACTGTGGTCCAAAGTTTAAGGAGGAAGCCCTCTTAGAGGCTATTGACGAAATAAACGATTTAGGACCGGACGCTGTGGTTGTGACTGGTGACTTGACAGAGGACGGATTAATAAACGAGTTTAGAGAGGCGAAACGCTATTTGTCGCTCATAAAGTGTAGGCATTTAATAGTTGGAAGTGGAAACCATGATGCTAGGACAACTGGATATCTTCTGTTCCCAAAGTTTTTCGGCAACCCCTCATCCTTCACCATGATGGACAACGTGGCAATTATAATGTTGAACTCGTCGAGACCGGACAGGGATGACGGTGAAATAGGCTATAATCAGGGTTTATGGATGAGGAGTCAGCTTGAAAACTGCAGGGAAGCCTTTAAGATAGTGGCTTTGCATCACCACTTGATTCCGGTGCCGGACACGGGCATGGAGCGAAACATAGTCTCCGATGCAGGGGACCTCCTCTGGACGCTGATGAGATATGGCGTTAACCTTGTCCTGTGCGGGCACCGCCATAGACCATGGACGTGGACCCTTGGCAACCTCACAGTGATCCACGCTGGAACCGTTTCAACGGATAGACTGCGAGGCTTCTATCAAAACACCTACAACATCATACAAATTGATG
>Ga0105163_1000642_pt1 | contig 20219 bp, 20 predicted proteins | sample JNZ110809AmetaG_FD_81531 | JGI IMG/M metagenome (GOLD analysis project Ga0105163, IMG submission 81531) | Hot spring microbial communities from Jinze hot spring, China to study Microbial Dark Matter (Phase II) - JNZ 110809A | ecosystem: Environmental > Aquatic > Thermal springs > Hot (42-90C) >... | reverse complement strand
TCTCCGCTTTATCATAACCGTACTACAGAGTTTTTCAGAAGTAATAACTCCAATACTGCTCCCAAGTCTTCAAGTGTGCTACTTTGCGAACTTTCCGGTAGACCGTTTTCGTAGACCTTCGTATCGGTTGATATCTAGCCTCTAAACTATCTTCATCTTAAAGCCCGTAGAAGCCCTTTACCGCAATAACCGTTTGTCCTCGGGTATTCGCTATTGGTGTTCTTTAGTGTTTAGGGACTTCCACACTATTCACTCGGACCTCTACATCTGCGTGGGTTCGTGAGTGGCTGTCGAGCCCGATGGAACGGTGCTCCACATAGGTTGATCGACTCATACTCCGGGTGGCTTAGAGCAGTGGTCGCTGTAGAAATATCAAAAGAAAACAGCTCAGTGGAGGGTTTCTGAGGTAGTTTTACGCATTAGTCACGTAACAACTAAAAAGGTGAATAGATTCAGTTCACTGGTGTGCTAAATGAGTAAGCAAAGAGCGTGGATTTTTACCTTAGGGACAGAGGTCGTTAGAGGAATAGTTGTTAACACTAATGCTGCCTTTCTCGGCAAAAAGCTTTCTCAGCTAGGGTTTACTGTTGAGGGAGCAGTTTCCTTAATTGACGACAAGGAGCTCGTCGCGAAGTTCCTCAAGTACGTTGTGAGCGAGTACGAGCCAGAGCTAGTTGTAACGACAGGGGGTTTAGGACCTACTTACGACGATATAACTCTTGAGGTTGTAGCGAAGGCTTTGAGTAAACCCCTAGTACTCAATAGTGAAGCTCTAGAGATGCTGAAAGAGAAGCTGGCTTCTAAGGGTTACGAGCTAACTAAAGAGAGAGTGAAAATGGCATACATGCCTGAAGGAGCGTCACCCATCCCCAACACTGTTGGTACGGCTCCGGGAGCCTTAATTAGGTATGGGAGCACTACTATAGTATGCCTACCGGGGGTTCCGCGTGAAATGGAGGAGATGTGGTTGTACGTGGAGAACATGATTAGGGGCTCGATCGAAGTCTTCATGGCTGAGGGCTCTTTCGTATCCGTTGGAGTCCCCGAGGCAATGCTAGCCCCAGTTCTAAAGAAGCTTTATGAAACCTATAGCTCCTCTTACATCAAGTCCCACCCTCGAGGTTACGAGCTATCGAACCCTGTCGTCGAGATATACGTTTCAGTGACGTCTAATAGCAATGCTAGCGCGAGGGCTTTAGTTAGAGAGATATGCAGTAAAATAGTTGAAGACGTAGTTAAACTTGGTGGGTCCATCAGGGACTTCAGGTGTTCACCTTGAGCACTATAGTGGCGCACGTAGAGCTTGGTGAATTAAGAGAGCAGAAGCTAGTTGAGAGTTCCGTTGAAGATGCTGTGAGGAACCTGCTCTTCGAGGTGCTGAACTTATGGGACCCGAGGAGGTCTGACCTAGTGGTTACTAGAGAGAGGTTGCTGGACATTAAGCCGGAGCTCGCCGAGTACGGAGATGTGGATGTATACGTAGTTAGCTACGATATCGAGTGGCGAGACGATAGCGTTGTAGATAAAAGATTCTTTATTGTTATGAAGAACTTGGGTGAAGTTAGTACTGAGGTTATTTCTGAGCTCGTCAATCTCTCTAGGGTAGCGTTACTTGAGTTCGAGAAAGAAGTTAAGAGTATCTAAGTTATCGTAATTAGCATTGCTACCGTTCCTCGCATTGCTCTTTATGCTTAACGCTTTATACAGCTCGAGAACTAGCCGGACTTCATTCCTCTTCTTAGGTTCAAAAAAGTAGCCTAACTTGTAGCGCTCCAGTTTGTCGATGTATACTGACGCTATCGGGCAGACCTCTAGGCATATCCTACACGAAGAGCACTTTCTCTGGTCTACCTTAGGTCCATCTTCAGCTACGACCACGGCGTTATTCGGGCACCAGAAGCCACAGTTTCCACACTTAACGCACTTGTACCACCTAGAGACCAGCCTAACTAAGTTATACGCTACATCAGCAGCTTCGCTACCCTCGATCACGGCACTCCTTCTGTACAGTAAGACCTTAGTAGCAGAGTCTTTCGCTGGTTTAACTAGTAAGACAGTGCCGTCCTCACTAGTCCTACTCACAACTAGCCCCAGCACTGACTTCTGCGATACTATGGGTGTAGCTATATCGTAGAGTACTGATTCTATTACTAGAGACTTATCGAGAGGTTTTACCGTAACCTCTAGTCTGCTTCCTCTTAGCGGTCTAGTACGGTCAGCCGGAGTTCCCTCTGTTACTCTAGTTATGCCGAGGTACCTCGCTATCCTCTGCCTCCCTGGAGAGTTTCTCCTAAGCCACCTCCACAAATGGTATTTAACCCATTCATACGGCTGCTCAGTGACGTTTTGCCATTTCAGAAGCTCGCGAACCCAAGTATTCCACAAGTCTGGATAGAGTCTTTCCACTAGGCAATACTCAGCTATGTTAGCGGATGGACAGAGGTAGCAACCAAGTCTATCAAATCCTTTCTTATAGAGTGTGTTGTAGGGGAGCTTGCGCTCAAATATGTAAAGCCACTCAGTCAGCTGGTCCCACGCCTGTATTGGAGACATGTTGAGTACTGATGGAAGCCACTTGTTCCTCCAGAGATATCCTGACCTAAACCTATGTAGGGACTCGTAAGCTCTTTGACCGACTATAACGAGGGCTCCAGAGGGATGGTTTTCTCTATAGTATTTTGCTATAGGTGCGAGTTTAACTACTTTACAGCACCACCTGTAGTCTTTAGCTGGAGGTCCGTATGTATCTAGCGCTCGCCAGAAGATATCGCCGGAACTAACGTAGTCGAGCACGAGATTGAACGATCTCGACACCTCCTTAACGTTGCTCAACGTATCTGGTAACTCGAGTCCAGTATCGTTAAAGAGCATTCTTGGTTCAAGCCCTACCTCAAGACATATGTGCAGTGCCACGAGAGAATCCTTTCCACCAGAATAGGAAGCCACCAAGGGCTTCCGCAGCTTTTCAGTCAGAGAGTAAGCCTTAGATGCCGCTAGTGAAACGAACCTTCTCAGCCTGTACTCGTTACCCCTAAGTACATCTTCGATTGACGCTCTCGGGCTAGCTATCGGGTAATTTGGAACTCTCTTAAAGACCTTCTGAACCCTGAAGACCCCTCCACGACTTACTGCTAAAGCAATGAGTCGACCTCCGCCGTCCACGACCGGTAGCTGTGAGCCCTCGGGACCTCCACACTTAATTACCTCTAAGGGTTTGACTCTGTCTCTCACTACGTAATCTACTTTTCTGTTATCTATGAGCACCTGAGCTGAGGATTCAGAAAGCCTCCACCTCCAGGTCATACTCTTGATATCGAAGAGCAGCCTACCGATAACAACACCTCCAATGACGACCTCTTTCATGTCGTCTATGAATGGAACCTTATTGAGAAAAGTCGAGCCCTCCGATACCCCCAGCAGTTTTTCGATGCTCGTATCATTAAACTCAGTGTAGAGAGCTTTACTTATATGGGCTAAGTCTTCTTCGAAGGCGGGGCGAATATCACCGGGATCTGTTAGACATACTCTAACTCCAACACTACCGCACTTTGAGCACTGAGGCTCTCTAAGGGGTATATTGCAGTTAGAGCACCACCATAGAGGTATCTTTATGGCTCTCAATACCCGCTTTCCAAAATCTCTAGCTAATTCTAGTATTAAGTACCAACCAGAGGAACAACCTACTTAAACCTTCGACTTTTGGGTATTAGAGCCGCTTTTTGTGAGCTAGATCGCATATCGAGAAATCGAGGTTACAGCAGACGAGCCCAGCTATATAAGAGAGCTAAGACTCTAACTTATGGTAGTAGATGGCGGTAGATGTTGAAGAATCCGGGATCTGATGTTTCAGCATATGATGTAGCTTAACTTAGCTGAACTACGTAGGTTCTCGCCACTACTAAGTTGAAGCTAACCAACGTATCGACCAACCTTGCACCATTAGAATAGCACCAACCAGTACAAATCGATGTTGAAACCAAAACGGTAAGCGTGGTCTTGTAGTTGTTTTAGTGAAGGTTTATTGAGGTTTCGGTATTGTTTTTACGTTAGTGATGGGTTTAGTGTATTCTCCGACCTTAGGGGTGTTGGCGGGGTATGCCCGGAGTTTCTCGGTGATGAATAAGGAGGTTTATATGCGGACCCCGTGCTGCCGGGATTGAAGGGGCTTGTGGCTCCTGTGTGGGGTAGTCGGTAGCGACGTTGAACCGCGGGGTCTAGACCCAGCCGCTCCAGAAAAGCCTAAAGAAACCTCGGGTGGAAACGATATAAAAACTTCGTCACTCAGGCATACTTTGCGAGAACTACGCTATCTTTGCGAGCTCTGAGTACTTAGAGAAGGGGTTCTACGCTTTATGAAGTAGACTGCGTTGAGTATTTGCTGTCTCAGGAGCTTTCGCACGACCATGAGTTAAGTTATCTGGAGACCTCTCGAGAGGATCCAGTCTCTAAGTAGGCCTACTACAACAATGGGGCTCTTCCTCACTTCACTTAAGGTGCTCACACCTAGGGAAGCTAGCAGAGATTTCATGCCAGCTACGAATCCCTCCAAGAACTCGTTAAGCTGGTTCTTTGAGTAAGCAACTAGTATAGGTCTCGCTAGACCTACGACGTTAGCTCCCAGTCTTAGAGCTTTTACTGCGTCATAGGGGGTCCTTATCCCACCACTCCCGATGATCGTGATGTCGTCGGAAACGCTTCTAACTTCTACTATAGAGACTGCTGTAGGTATTCCAACCTCTTTTATTCCATCGGCAATATACCGTTTAACGGCGTTGTTGGTAGATATAGCTCTGTGTAGCTCCACGAGGGCCCAGTTAGTGCCGCCACAACCAGCAACATCGATGTATCTCACCCCACTAGAGTATAGCTCAACAGCGAATTCTCTACTAATGCCGAAGCCAACTTCTTTTACAACTATTGGCACTGGACTTAATTCAGCAGTCTTAGAAAGAACTTCGAGGCCTTTCGATAGGCCGGCGAGCCCCTCAGGCTGAACTATTTCTTGGAAGTAGTTTAGGTGTATTGCTATAGCATCGACTTCCAAGATCGATACTAGAGAATCTACTACGGCAGGTCCGTATCTAATTAGCTCGCTAATACCTAGGTTACCTACTACAGGTATCTCCGCACACACATCTCTAACAACTTTATACGTATAGGCAAGCTCCTCCGATTCGAGAGCAGCTCTCTGGCTACCCAGGCCTAGAGCTATATTGAACCTGCACGCAGCTTCAGCGAGAGACCTATTTATTGCTTCAGTTCCAGGAGCTCCTCCTGTCATTCCAGTTATCATTAGTGGAGCGGATATCTCCTTCCCTAGGAAACTGAAGTTGATCGACACTCTCTCCGGGTCTACGACTGGTAGTGCTCTATGAGGTAGGAAGACGTACTCAAACCAAGTTGTCGCAGGTCCCTCAACAGGCTTAGTTAGGACTATCTCGATGTGCTCTAGCTTCCTTTTAGCTGTTTTCTCACTCTCACCTTCTTTCAGTAACATACTACTGAACCCACAAAGTTATCTGATGTGAGAGCACTATAAAGGTTGTTCTCAATGAAGCCACCCACGATCTTGACCGTAACGTTGCGCAATCCGAGAGCCCTCCCCTCGTAGAGCTTTCTCACCATACCCCCCGTTACATCTACTTCAGAAGAGCTCTTAGAGAGAAAGCTCAAGACCTCGTCTATGGAAGCTTTCGCAATCTTTCTAGCACTGGGGTTTATCTTTGGGTCATTGTCATAGAGACCATCAACATCTGTTACAAACAGTATTTCACCTATTTTTAGCTCTCTAGCGATATACCAGGCTAGCGTATCACCTGAGATAACCTCGAATCCCCAATTCGAGGGAACTACGTCACCATACGTAAGTGGTATCAGCCCCCTGTAGAGAAGAGTAGCTAGAGTTTCAATATGGCATACAGGGTCTTTAGACGCTATAGAGCAGAAACTTCTAGGAGGTAAAGAGACTACAGGTAGCCCAGCAGCTATAGCGTATTTCTTCAAGACGTAGTTGAGAGTGTCCATAGAATCAGCAGTTTTAACGTAACAGTCTCTATCAATAACGCCACACCTCGAGACGCATTCTTTGACTATGGGGTGACCGTAGCTTCCGCCCCCATGTATAACCACGACTCTAGCACTCTCACCGGACTCCCTATAGTATCTAGCGAGCTCACCGATAAGCCTCTTAGCAACATCTACTCTAAGAGCCTTAAACTTATCCTTGATAGTGATAACAGAACCCCCTAGTTTGACCACCTTAGTTGCTACTTGTTCCAAGCAGCTACCCCCGCAACTAAAGAAGCGACCGCAATAAAACAGATAACCACGCAGGCAAAGACATCAAGCAATTTATTAGTGGTATTTTACTCGAGCCGATACTACGCTATGTAAGTGGAGCTCTAAAGCTAAACTGTGTGGTGAGTAGCTAGTTCTTTATTCGATGTTTTTTAGACTTTCTCTTAAAAACTCCTCTGGAAGCGAAGTGTGTTGCTTAACGACGTTAACGATAATTGCTGGACACAGTTCTCTAACTCCGCTAAGTCCCTCTATCTCTTTTATCTTAGATAGTAGCTCTTTAGCGTTCTTGGCCCATACTTCAGCCATAATCTCGTGGTCTCCAGAGGTTATAGCCACGAATGTCGTATCCTGTCTATTGGATAGAATGTCGGCTATCTCAACTACTTTACCTGGTTCAGCGTTTATTCCAATTAAAGCTACAGCCTCATACCCGAGTTCTCTCGAGCTTACTATTAGTCTGTAGCCTAAGACCACCTTACTATTCTCTAGCTTTTGTAGTCTCTTCTTTGTTGCTACATCTGATACCTTTATGGCACTAGCTATCGAGGTGATAGTTGCCCTAGCGTTTTTCGCCAATAAAGCAAGTATGGCTTTATCTTTATCGTCTATCAAAACTATCTACCGGCCTTATTAGCCAAATAACGCCGAAATCCCTTCAGCAATAGCTTCTTCTCCAACTTCTTCCTTTTTCTCTTCTTCCTTCTTTTCTTCAGATGGCTTTGCTGCTGTTTGAACTGGTGCTGTAGTAGCTGGTTGAACAGCTACAGCAGGTGCAAACGTAGTTGCCTGACGGATTACGTCATTTATGTTTATTTCTCTTAAAGCAGTAACTATCATCTTTAATCTAACCTCATCTACAGCTATTCCAGCGGCTTCCAGCACCCTCTTCAGAGCTTCCTCACTTATTTCCTTCCCAGCAGAGTGCAGGAGTAGTGAGGCGTATATGTACTCCATGCTCCTATTACCCCCAAACTTTTAGGTTAGTACTTTAAAAGCTTTGCGAATCCTTGTTCATTCGGGGAGCATATGTACAAGCTTAAATGCCTTAAGTGTGGGCGAGAGGTAAGTCCTCTATCTACAAGTAGCGTGTGTCCTGAGTGCCACGAGCCTCTCTTCCTAGATATCAGCTTAGATAAAGCAACTACTAGAGAAGGTGTTAGTAGCTTAGTACCCGAAGAACTCAAGAAGGTGACTCTAGGGGAGGGGAGGACCCCGCTAATAGATCAAGGGAGGTTCCTATTTAAACTAGAGTTCTTAAACCCTACCGGCTCTTTTAAAGATAGGGGTGCGGCTCTAACCATATCGAGAGCATTAATGGCGGGATGGAAAACTGTTATTGAAGATTCTTCAGGTAATGCCGGAATAGCTACCGCCGCCTACTCCGCTAGAGCAGGCATTAAGGCAAAGATCTACGCTCCAGCTGACGCACCTCAGGGTAAGCTGAGACTCATAAGAGCTTTCGGGGCTGAACTTGAGACTGTTAAGACAAGAGATGATGCCCATAGAGCAGCTCTAGAAGATCGAAGTGGTGTCTATATTGGCCACGTTGTTGAACCATTCTTTATAGAGGGTATGAAGGACATAGCCCTCGAGCTGGTTTATTCGGGGAAGAAGTTTGAAGCAGTAGTAGTACCGGTGGCTTCGGGTACTATGTTTCTAGGCCTATACAAAGGCTTCGAAGAGCTCGTTAAGCTGGGGATAGTGAGCGAAATACCTACTCTAGTACCCGTTGAAGCTTGTGGGTACGCTAAGCTCTCCCACCACTTAAAGAAAGTATCAATAGCGTGTGAAGAAGGTGGGAAAAGCCTCTTAGCTGATGCACTTAGGTTGACCATAGTACCTCGACTCCACCAGATTACTGAACGAGTCAAGAAGGTGTCTCCTTACGTAGTCATAGTTGGAGACGACTGTATTGGAAAGGCTGTTAGAGAGCTCTACTCGATGGGTCTTCCAGTAGAGCCGAGCAGTGCGGCAGTATACGCAGCAGCAAAATATGTTGCTAAAGACTTTGGTGGGAGAGTAGTTGTCCCATTAACTGGTAATGGACTAAAGTACGTGCCAACACCTAGCGAGCCTCTCGATAGATACCTATACGGAGGACCTTGACTGCCGTGTTTATACTGAGCAGCCACTTTAGGCTGTCTCTGCGATGCGTAATTAAAGCTACTCGATATTTAGGTTTAAACACAGTAATTATGTTTGGATAGAGTAGGTCTGGTAAGTATGTTGAGTAAACCCTGTGCGGAATTGGGCGATAGAGTTGCTCTATCGAAGATCCTGTCTATAGCTGAGGTTAACTCGCTAAAAGCTCTAATCACGCTCTCCGAGTGCTTAGTTAGAGAGCCTAAGTCCGCTGTTATCGGGATTACGGGTCCGCAGGGAGTGGGTAAGTCAACGATAATTTCATGCCTTATTAGGGAGCTAAGTAGTAGAGGCTATAGAGTTGCTGCTCTATTAGTAGACCCTTCCTCCCCCCTTACTGGTGGTGCTGTCTTAGGCAACAGACTGAGGATGGCAGACCTACCGAGTGATACTTTCGCTAGGAGCATATGGGCGGAAGATGAAAGGTCTATTCCGCTTAGAGCAGTAACTTCACTCGAGGTACTGGAGTCTGCCGGCTATGATTTCATATTCGTTGAAACCCCGGGTGCTGGTCAAGTTAATACAGGTATTCTGAGAGTTAGTGACGTAGTTGTTGTAGTCTTGATGCCGTTCCTAGGGGACGAGGTTCAGGTAATAAAAGCGGGTCTAATGGAGATCGGGGATATCTACGTAGTGAATAAGGCTGACGTACCTGAGGCAGACCTTATGTACGGGTACGTCAAGTCTCTTGTAAAAGACAAGCCGGTAGTCAAGATCTCGGCACTATATAGGAAGAACGTGGGTGAGCTGATCGAGACAATAAGGGTGGAACTCGAGAGAAGGGACTTAAAGGGTGAGAGAGTAAGAAAGAGAGTGGAGAGAAGAAAGTACATAGTAGAGGAAACTCTAGTAGAACTACTACACCAGTTAGTTAGAGAAGAGCTCAGCACAGTCGGTGGTGAGGAGCTTTTAAAGAATCCCAGTGATTTTACAGATTTACTAAGAGGCTTAAAAACCAGGCTAGCAAAAAGAATTGTGGAGGGCCCGTAGTTTAGCTTGGCAGAATGCGGGGTTCGGGTCCTCTCTTCACACGGCGGAAATCCCCGTGGTCCGGGGTTCAAATCCCCGCGGGCCCACTCACCACACTACAGCTTTGTGGTTACTTCCAACCACTTTGAGGTGGTGGCACTCAGCTCTACGAGATAGAATGGCCTTTGTTTATTTCAAGAAGGAACGACGGTAGGCTGAGGCGTTAAGGCGGCTTTAGCTATCTGCGCTTCTCAATACTTGCGGGTTCTATCAGTGATACTCTCCACGTTTAACACTACTTTAAGTAGGTACCGTTTGTCTTCGGATGTTCACTCGTGTTCTTTGATGTTCTTTTATATCTAGAGATTTCTACCTCGCCCACGTTAACCTAGGTATTCACTGGATTCACGAGTGGCTGTCGAGCACGGCGGCTCGAGGCCTTCCATCTAAGCTGAATGACCCGTCCTCTAGGTGTCTTAGAGCAGTAGTTACATCACCACCAAGAGTCACACAACATACTAAGCACGTAACACAAGCAAGTGAGTTTACAAAGCCTACGAACATTCCGCAGAGACATCAAGAAGATAATAGCCCGATCAAGCAATCTACTGTTGCGTTAGGAAATAGAGAAGTGAGTCTCCCCACTTCGTTCGAGTATATCATCAGGAATATGTACTTTACGTCGACTTTTCTGCTTTCTGCTTTAACTCTAGTAAGCTCCTTAATTATCTCCTCATCAGCCATAATTAGGATCATTATTGAGTTACCTATGTTCTTGAGCCTAGAGCCACTTCGCATTACGTGTATATTTAAAAGAGATGACTTGAGTCTGTGCGCAACGTGTGAAGCTATTAGTACGGCTTCACTTGATGTCAGTATAGTTTCAACGCGGCTCCCATGAAACACGCTCACAATTTTCTCGAGTATCGATAAAGCTATGAGCTTCGTGAAAGACGTGTCCATTAAAAGATCAACTAAGCTCTCGTTCCTTAAGTACTCCATAACTACTTCTCTCACGAGCTTCGCGTCAGTCAAGATCTTGACTAAAGATATGCTCTTAGAGGTTTTCGGCCTAATCCTTCCGTTCGCGTACTTACTCAAAGAGGTTTCACGAACACCGAGGATCTGACTTAAAGAAGTCAGCTTAGAGAACCTTCTATACACCGATAACAGATCGACGAGGTCTACGTAGAGTAGGGACTCAGCGTATTTATGCGGTAATAGGCTGTAAGTCTTACTCATTGCGAACTACCTAACTATACTATACTATTCTTTCACCGTTAATCAACTTTCAAAGTCTTTGCCTCACAGCAGTTTATAGCAATAGTTAATTTGCCTTATCCCCTCCCGCAGAATCCTCGGAATGGCTAACTTTGAGAGGATCCTTGAAGTAGCTTGAGCATCTCACACCTAGAGTGCTGAAATCTTCTAAGTTACTGCTGTCACTCACATCCTGGGTTGCGTAGTAGGACCCTCTAAGTAGGCTGGAGCTAGAGCGTCTTCTCACCTTTATCTTATACTCGTTAATGTAGTGCTGGAGTCGATTAATAAGCCTCTCGGTTTTTAAATCAACTTCTTGCAGTACAGGTCATGGATGGTTCATGGCGGTAAATGTAGTCGTTGGTGTAGTTAGTGACGAAATCTCGGAAGACCTCGTTAGGATAGTGTGGGAAGTAGCACAGAGGATCTTCAAAAAGTATGGACTGGAAGTCTACGTAGTACCTGTAGCAGTAAACTCTCGGTTTCCATACATCTCTATAAACGGTATAAGAGTAGTAATTAGGAGTCCTCCAAGTGTTACAGAGTTAGAGGACTTAATACTATCAGTGGCCATGTACTCCGAGGGTAGCGATGATGAAGTCGACCTCTTAGCTTCTTTGGAGGACCCTGTAATAGCTGATGCCGTATTTGTGTCTTAAGGACATATATCGCAGAGAGTGACATCTAACCATCGTCCGTACCTACCCGCTAAAATGACTCCGTAGTCTTTAAGGACTCTTTGTACTCCGCCGACATCTCCCTCCATCCTAAAGTACTTGATGAAGAAGGGTCTTACGAGCCTGACGGGCCCCTCAATGAGCTTGAGTCTCTTAAGCTCGACTACAGCCTGGCTTGCTAGCTCAGCTTTGAGGGATCCTCTCCCAATGGGTATGAAAGCGTAGATAAGCCTGCCTAGCGGATGCTTACCGTAGCTAACAACGTAACCTAGAGAGTGGCCTTTGCGACCAACAAGCACCTTGGTGTATTCCCCCAGCTTTGTGTCAGAGATTACGAGGAGAGCGTGTGCGGATGAATACTCTAAGTAATCTACTAGCTTATTTAGACCGCTCTTAGATAGAAAGTAGTGGAGGGGTAGGGTGTTTACGAGCTCTTCGTACTCTACTTCATAGTGATACGTTTTTACGTGTTTAGACTGTAGGCTTACTTTAGAGATAGGTGAAAAGACTCTAGTGGCTCTAGACTTAGTGAGAAGCCTCCTGTAATACGCACACACAGGGTGCTCTGGAACTAGAACTTTCCCGCTGAAGCCTATGAATGACCTACTAATATCACCTAGCTTCTCAGCTACGTTGGCCTCAAAACCCTCGATAACGATCTCTACATCTACATCTCTTAAGTTACCACCAAAAAGCTGTTGGCAACAACTCCTACGAAGAAATAAGGGTATGCGGTCTAAGCAAGATGAACCCAAGCTCCACCCGTAGAGGTCGCTACCACCTTCCCAGAAGTCGATAATTACGTCATCTTCTCTTGCTAGAAGGTTTGTCGTTAACGAATTCCCTAAGAATACCCTTCTCGCCTTCCTCACTCGCCTCCCTTGTAGTTGGTACTCCGATTTTCTTATACCTTTTAGTGTGCCAATGAGTCCTCATGTGATTTATTAAGTCCTCCACCGAGATAAAGAGAGGTACGTCAGCAACCGGGAGGTTACCCTCGCGATTACTGGGACAGAGATCCTCGATGCTTATAGTGCTGCAGACCGGGCAAACCATTAGTGACGTAGTGAGGTCGAGACACGTAACAACAGTAATCCCGTAAGAACTGAGTTCCCTCCTTACCCAGCGAGGCTCCCAGTAACTCATTTGCCCAGCTCCTCTAAGCGCTTGAGTCTACTCAACACGCTATCCAGCCCCTTAGTATCTACATCGTAACCGAGGCTCTTCAACTTATATAATATGGCTAACCTTAGCGCTTCACTACGGCAACTAACGACACCAGCCCTAACTAGGTGATCAATGAGTTCCACAACATCTCCAGGAAGTCGAACTGATATTAAAGCATCGGCATTCACACTAACCCCCTTTACTGGTATATCTAGGCGTATTTATTTGCGCATTTCGAAAGAATAGCCCAACGCAGTGAGACTATCTTTGCTGTACACGAAGACTTAGTAAAACCGTTTGAGACCTTAGGACCTAAGTCACTTTTAGTTTAGATAATGCGCGCACTAGTCACCGCAACCTAGCTCTTAGTATTTCCAGAATTCATGATCACATTTAAGTCTGAGTAAACTAAGCTCATAACCTCTGTTAGGTCAACAGATATCTCGTTACCTATAGTTATCCTAGCACTCTTTATTTCCTCTCCGCTCTTGAGGACGTATATCTTAACAGAGTACTTATTTAGTATTGAGGCGACCAAGTCCTTACTACCGCGCTCGTAGAGCCTCCTTATGAGAGCTAGCAGACTGCGCGCCAGATCTCGGTCACAGCTCTTTAACTCACTCGCCTTCTCTAGTACTGCCAGAGTTAGTGCTATTGCTATAAAGTCCTTAGACTCACTAGCTACGTAAACGATGCTTTCAAGGTCTGAACACCCTATGTCGCCAGTAAGTGCTTTACCTACGTCATCTAGGCTGTGACTCCCGGCACTAGGGTAGTATATGCCTGCCTCGCGGGTGTTGAATGCCTCTATGAACTTCACGATGCTATTGCCGTACTCTGAGGGAAGGGAGTTGACTACACTGAGAGCTATTCGAGCGTTTTCCTCCGGGTTTCTCTCGAGGAAATTCGATAAGACCTTGAATAACCTTATAATACATTCTTCACGCTTACTACATGAACTCAGAACCCTCCTCATTCTCTCGAGCAGTAGCTTCCTCCTCGTCGAGTAGTCCTGAGCAACTTTAAGAAAGTCTAGAAACGTCATAGTAGGTCCCTAAGACTTACTTCTCTTAGCTATGCGAACGCAGTCTGCTATGATCTTGTTAACAAGGTCTTTATGCTCCAATCTCACGTGTCTCTCAGGGTTCATGGTCAAGACCTTCTCGCATACAGTGCAGTAATAGCCTCCTGGGACTCTAATCACTATCGGAGTTAGGTTACATAGGGAACTGTACGAAACCTTGATGACGTACTGAGCTACTCTGTAGTTACCCGCTTTCTCGATTACCCTCTGTATGTACCCTCTCAGCTTAAACTTCCCTATTCTGTACTTGTGGCTCAATATGGATGGAGACTCTCCGTCGAGTAAGTACTCCTTGAGAGCGTGGAGAGTAACGAAGTCGCCAGCTAGCACCTTAACTACTAAGTACTTTAGTGACTCTACAACGTTTTCAGACATTCCCTCACCTACAATTCCTCTCAACGAGTTGCTTCTTTTAAAGCAAACAACCTAATCAGCTTCCGTGGTGCTGACACACCGCATTGCAGTTAGTGGCCTCTATCTCGGGCTCTGGGCTAGCTAGAGAGACACGCACGTAAAAACGTTATAGAGTAGAGCAGGTACTTCTCCATAGCTTTAACGTCTAAGCTTATGGCGTGCCCGATGTCGGGGATGACGTGGAGCTCGAACGTCTTGCCCAGCTCCATGAGTTTGTACGCAAACTTCATTATCGGTCTGAGTGGGCACCTAGAGTCGTTCTGCGGGTGGATTATACACAGAGGTGACTTGATGTTGTTTATGTAGGTTGCTGGAGACCTCTCTAGAAAGAGCTCTTTCTTACCTGCGAACAGTATTTCATCGTATCTTTTGAAGAAAGCGTCCGCAAGCTCGTAGTCTTCCTCCCAATCAGTCACTCCGGCACCGGCTACACCACACTTCCACAGGTCAGGGTACTTCACCATAGCCATGAAGCTTAAGTAACCTCCATAGCTATAGCCAAACACAGCTAACTTCTTACTGTCTGCTATACCCGCACTTACTGACCAAGTAGCTGCATTCGCTACATCCGCAAGGTCACCACCACCTGGATCCCCTAAATCGAGCTTTCTGAACTTCTCACCGTACCCTGTCGACCCTCTGAAGTTTGGTGCTACTACGTGGTAGCCTAGAGCTACTAGCAGAGCTAACATAGGCGACCAAGAGTTAGAAACCTCAGCCCAAGGACCTCCGTGTGGATAGACTACGGTAGATCCGGGCCGGGGGCTCTTCGAGCTCACTAATACGTACGCAGGAGTCTTGATGCCGCCTTCTGACTCGATTTCCGCGAATAGCACTTCACGCAGTGACTCCAGTACCTCACTTGGGGGTTCTGCTCCAGCAACTAGCTGGTGCTCCGAGGTCGTTAAGTTTACCCTGAAGACTCTGGGTGGTTCCCTTAGCGATGAGTGGGTTATGTAAGCATAGCCATCTCCTACTTCAGCACTGAGGACCATGCCTTCAGGAGTCTTCACCTCGGCACCGTCTATGAACAGCTTCGAGTTACCCTGCTTCTTACCTATAGCCCAAACCCTACCATCAGCAGTCCACCCGAAGTCGACGAATTCAACAGGTCCGTACTTATCCATGTGGTCGTAGCTCGTCTTAAGTCTCTGAACTTCCTGAGTCTCTATATCGTAGATGTAGAGCTTGAACGTATCGAGGTCCTCGTAGTTGCTCTCAAACAGTATCTTAGACCCGAAGAGCTTTGGATCTCGGTTGACACTCCCCTCTCTCGGGGTAAACACTTTCATCTGGCGAGTCTGTATGTCTAGGACGAAGAGCTCGGTACTGAAGGGGTCGTCCCTGAGGTGTCCAGACCCGGCTATGTATCTGTCGCTTACATCAGAAACATGCTCTCTACCCTTAATCTCAGCCACAACTTCAGCTACTCCACTAGAGACTGTAGACATGCATATGTAGGCTTTCGGGCCGAACGAGCCTGACCAAGCAATTCTAAAACCATCATAACCGAGACCTACTATCCTGTGCGGTTCGACTCCATCCGAGAGACTGCGGACTTCGCCTGACCTAGCGTCTATACCGTAGACCACTACTTTCTCGTAACCTCTACTAACATCAATAGTATACAGCACGACATCAGAAGCTTTCGAAGTTCTCGCAATCATGTATACCGGTTGGTCGACGAGCTTGCTTATTTCGCCAGATGCTGGCTCGACTTTGTATAGCTTGTACACACCCTCTATAGTGGAGCCGAATACTACGTAGTCGCTCTTGGTTACTCCCACTAAGTTGTATCTGGGGACTGTGACTACTTTCCTAATCAGCCTGACTAATTCCTCTAACTCCAAAACGAGCACCTACCTATAGTTAAGGGAGGAAATAAATACCTTGGCTTGTAGCTATAGTTGGTGCTTCACATGGTTAAAGCTACAGTAAGTGTAATCGTTAATGGCTATGGAGTCATAGGTAAGAGAGTTGCTGATGCCGTTCTCCACCAGCCTGATATGAGGTTGGTTGGTGTCGCTGACGTAGTCGCAGACTGGAGGGTCAAGCTAGCAGCCTATAAGGGCCTGTCCGTATATGCTTCGACTGCTGATAGGGCTACCGATATGGTTAAGAAAGGCTTAAAGCTGAGTGGTGTGCTTGAGGAGCTTCTGAGAAGTGGTGCTGTTGATGTAGTTGTTGACTGCACTCCAGCTAAGGTAGGAGCTAGAAATAGAGATCTCTACGAGAAGTACGGTGTTAAAGCGGTCTTTCAGGGAGGTGAGAAGCACGAGGTTGCTGGAGTATCGTTCGTTGCTCAAAGAAACTATGGTGAGGCCCTAGGGCGCCGGTTTGTCCGAGTAGTTAGCTGCAATACTACAGCTATATGCAGAGTAGTCGGAGGGATCCACGAGAAGATCGGTGTGAAGAAGGCGAGAGTAGTAGTATTTAGGAGAGCTGTTGATGTGTGGGAATCGAGTAGGACTGGCATTATGAACACCGTAGTACCCGAACTCCAGGTTCCATCACACCACGGACCCGACGCTCAAACCGTTATAAAGGACTTAGACATAGTGACCATGGCAGCTAAGGGGAGCCACAACCTATACCACCTACACATGGCCATGGTCGAATTGAGGAGTAGGGTCACACTAGAGGATGTGCTCAGAGTTATAGAGGAAGAACCGAGAGTCCTATTTGTGAGTGGTGAAGACGGTGTTGACGGTCTAAACGCCATATTCGAGCTATCGAGAGACTTGGGGAGACCTAGGGGAGACCTCTACGAAATACCTGTATGGAGGGACAGCATCTCTGTCTCGCGAGATGGGTCGGAGGTGTACTTGATGTGGGCAACGCCGAATGAATCCAACGTAGTCCCAGAAAACGTAGATGCCATTAGAGCAGTAGCAGAGCTTGAGACGGAGGCTAAAGCGTCTATTTCGAAGACAGACAGGTACCTGGGTGTGGTAAAGAGAGTGTACTAGGTCAGCCAACACTAGAGATACACTAAGGCACTCTAGGTGTTTAAGAATTAGTGGTGGGAGCTGTTGACTAGCTCTTTATGTAATCGATAGGCTCATAATCGACTGGTTGGTCCCTAAATCGACTATAGAGGCTGTTAGAGTATCGCAGTCTATTACTCCGTACGTGACTTCCCGCGCTAGATAACCCGATAGCGCTCCCGGGTTAAGTACGTAGCTCGAGCACTTCTTGTTCAGTCTGTACCTATGTGTGTGTCCGTACATAACGATACCGTAGTAGTTGGAGCAAGCTAAGCTATCGACTACTCTCTCCGTAAGCTCAGGAGATTTAAACCCGTGGAGGAGCAGCGCCTTAGTCCCGCAGACCTCTACCTCAGTGGGCTGGTCTTCTACGTCTTTAGCGATCTTGCTTAAGAGCACCTTGTCGGCATCGTTGTTTCCTAATACTACCTTGAGGCTAAGCCTCTCCGGTAGTGCACCCACTATAGACTTCAGTGTAAACGGTGATACCACGTCCCCTAAGTGTATTAAGTATCCTGGCTCGAGAGACTTCCCCACTATTTTGAGGAACTTCTCGAGAGTGTCTAGCCTATCGTGAGTATCAGATATTACGTAGACCTTCAAGTACACACCCACAGAAAGAGTTAGAGACCTCAAATATGGTTACTCACTAAAAGCTGTTCTCTAAGGACTTTCTACTGCTAGAAGTACGTGAGCTCCCTACTCCTGTACTCACCCACTATGTTTAGCTTATAGCCGCACTTCGGGCACATGTTTCCTTGCTTCAAGTTCCAGTCTATGATGTAGAAGCCGTACCTTCTTACTGCTAGGTACCCGCACTTAGGGCAGTACGTGTTCTCTAGCTTGTGGCCTGGGATGTTACCTAGGTACACGTGCTTTAAGCCTTCTTCAATAGCTACTTGAGCCAGCTTCTCGAGGGTCTTTACGTCGGTTGGGGGTAGGTAGCTCAGCTTGTAGTGAGGGTAGAACCTCAGAAGGTGGAACGGTGTTTCTGCACCGATCTCGTCAGCTATCCACCGAGCTATCCTCTTTATGTCGGCTGGTTCCTCCCCATACCTCGGAACTACCAGATTCGTAATCTCAACGAAAATGCCTTTCCTCTTCATCTCCGATATGGTGCTGAAGACCGGCTCTGGGTCGTGAACACCCATGTACTTTAGGTAGAAGGTCTTGCTGCCACCTCCCTTAAAGTCTACGGTAGCTGCGTCCATGTACTTAGATAGCTCACTGAGGGCTTCTTCGCTTATGTACCCGTTAGTCACCATAGTGTTAAACAACCCCTCTTTTTTCGCTAACTTCGCTACGTCGTACATGTACTCGTAGAATATGGTTGGCTCATTATAGGTGTAGCTAACACCATCGCTTCCAGCTCTCTTAGCTAGCTTAACTAGCTCTTCGGGGTCGACGTATTCACCGAATATCTCGTCTCTTCTTGATTGCGAGAGAGTCCAGTTCTGGCAGAAGGAGCACATGAAGTTGCATCCAGCGGTCGAGATAGAGAAGACTGCTGAACCTGGGTGGAAGTGCATTAGCGGCTTCTTCTCTATTGGGTCGACATTAGCTGCTGTTAGTAGTCCGTACACTAGAGTGTAGAGAACTCCCCTCTCGTTGTATCTAACTCCACAGGCTCCGAAGCCCCCATCAGCTATCGGGCAACGCTTGTAGCATAAATCACACCTGACTTTATCGCCCTCTAGCTTCCTCCAGAAGAGGGCTTCGCGGACCCAAGGTCTATCTAATCTTGGCTTCATGTCTACCTACGAATACTCCTCTAGGTCTTTTTTAAGCTAGAATCTCTGAGGGCTTTTAGTACAGTGTACTTAGTGATTACTCCAAGTAACTCTCCACTGCCGCTAGCAACTGGTAATACGTCGACGTTATTTCGAACTATTATTTGAGCTACTGAAGCTAGGTCGTCCTCTAGCTTCACAGTCACGACGTCAGTATCCATGATCTCCGACACCATGACTGCTGGATATACCTTTATAGCTGTCTCGAGCCCTCTAGGGGAGATCCCCCTGACTCTCAGAGGCTTCTTAATGCCTGTTGCCGCCATACTCAAGAAAGCTAGGTCTCTCGCTGTTACTACACCTACTACCCTACTCTTGTCTACTACTACTACGGGTTGTCCTACCACTACCTTCTCTATGGCGTAGAAAACCGAGTGCTCAGGGCTGCATGTTTGGACTTCCTTCTCGATGTAGTCTCCTACTTTGTGTAGACCTTCGAAGTTTTCGGAGTATGCTCTAACTAAGTCGGTTCGCGTAATTATGCCAGTTATCTTCATTGTAGCTATATCCCTCACTATAACTAGTGAGCCCACGCTCTTCTCGAGCATTCTTCTTGCTGCGTACGTTACGCTCCTCGTTGGTAGTATGGCGTAGACGGGTTTAGACATAATGTCTTGGGCTTTAATGTCCGTGAGTGGTTTATATAGCCACTTCCGGTTGTACATTAGCTTGACGAAGTCGCTCCTACTGATCATTCCATGAGGTCTCTCATCTACTGATATGACTATGTGCCCAACTTTGTACTTTAGCATGAGGTTTCTAACTCTCGCTAGGTTGTCTTGTGGGTGTGCCGCTACTACTGGGTGGCTCATGTAGTGCTCTACTTTTACTCTCACACAACCACCTCCTAGGACCCAAGTACTGCGTACATTATATCTCTCTCTGTTAGTATTCCCTGTAGGACTCCTCCTTCGGCTACTAGTCCGTAGTCGAGGTTCTTTTCGAGCATCTTCCTCACTAAGTCTTCGAGCGGGGTTGATGGCTCGACTACTATTACGTCTCTATCTGCTAGACTTACTGCCTTCATGCTGAGTACTTCGCTTACTACACCGCTTTCGGAGGCTGCGAATATCTGGTGGGACCCTACGAAGTCAAGTATGCTGCGCCACGTAACTACTCCCCTTATCTTTCTGTCACTTGTTGTTAGTGGGATCCTCCTCACACCAGTTGATACCATCAGCTTGAGTACGTCTGTTAGTGGGCTTTCTTCATCTGCTGTTATTACGTTTTTAGTCATGTAGCTGCCTGCGGGCTTCATACTGATTCTTCCTGAGTAGAGCTTGACTATGCTTCCCTCAGTTACTGCTCCCACTAGCTGCTTACTAGAGTCTAACACGGGTATTAATCCGTAGCCGTAGGTCACCATTAGCTCGAGGACTTTGCTTAGGGTATCGCTAATGCTGGCGTATACGACGTTCTTGCTCATTAG
>Ga0105163_1000641_pt1 | contig 20220 bp, 22 predicted proteins | sample JNZ110809AmetaG_FD_81531 | JGI IMG/M metagenome (GOLD analysis project Ga0105163, IMG submission 81531) | Hot spring microbial communities from Jinze hot spring, China to study Microbial Dark Matter (Phase II) - JNZ 110809A | ecosystem: Environmental > Aquatic > Thermal springs > Hot (42-90C) >... | reverse complement strand
CGGGGTCGAGGTCTGGGTCCTAACCAGACCATCGGCCCTTCACGGATGGCGGAGGAAGAAGAATTCAGGGAAGCCAAAGGGCCTCGTGGAGTGGTTAGAAAGACATCATCCGGAGGTTCTTGAGGGATTCAAGACGCAGATCAAGTACGACAAGAACGACGTTTACGACGCTGTTCTACTGAGATACGTATCGCCTAAGTTCCATATGCGGATCACCGAGGAGCACATCGAGAGATGGGTGGCGATGATATTGTGGAGGAGAGCGAGAAGGGATCATCAAGGGTTGCTTCAACAGCTGTCAGCACTTCCGCTAACTGAGGAGGAGAAGGCGAAGAGGATAAGGAGATCGGAAGAAGAATTACTCGAAGAAGCCAAGAGCTTCGTTGAGACGATGATAAGGACGTTTCCGAGAATAAATGAGCTGTTCGATAGGATCGGGATCGAGGAAAGTCTGATAGACCTAGCCTACTGTTGCGAGGTCTTAATCGAGACTGAAGGAAGTCGGTCATTAGCCGATTTCCTGAAGAAGCTCGGTCTTTCTCTTGACAATAACGGAAAGACGGGAGAGAAGTTCATACACGACGGACAGGCAGCGTTCGCAATCAACCAACTGGCTGTGAAGGTCTACCGCATTGACCTTAATCGTGAGCGAAGCAGGGTCAAAGGAAAATGCAAGAAGCTTGCGACGAAGATATGGAAATATAGGACGAGGTGCCTCGAGGTCGTGGCCCAGCTGGGTGGGGAAACCCCGAGTGACCGGCCCTCGGAAAGAGGGTAGCACCGTTACATACCCGCCCGGCTTCGGGCAGGGGTCCCGCGCAACGCGGGAAGAATTGTTAACATACGGCCTCGGGGCCTCAAACGCCTGGCTGGATGAATGACAGCTAATCAAAGAGGACTCCAACCCCTCCCCTTTTATTCCTTTTCCTCTTTAGGCTTACCATGCCTTATAGCTTAGTTCCCCAAACTTTATCGCCCATGAGGGCCAAAGTGATCGAGCGTTCGCGAAATCATTTCGTTCTCGAGGTGGAGGACTTCGATTTAACGCTGCCTCGAGCAAGGGCTCAACCGTAAATGAGCTGAGTTTGCGGCAAACGCTTTTTCTCCTCCATGGACGGATGAGGTCGGATTGGCCCACTATCTGGTCCGGGCGAGACCGAGGGAGGGCGCGCTTCACAGGGTGAGGCAGCTGCTGGACGAAGGATCGATCGCGTCCATGAGGCCCTTCGGGCCGGCCCTGGATCTCAGCCTTAGGGGTGCTAGGTACGACCTCAAGGGCAGCCTGCTCTGGGAGGAGGAGGACTATCGTTAACAATTGGCCGGCAGGGAGATCCACGGGGTAGGATGGTCAGGGTGACGTGGTCGGCGCCGGGGAAGGTGATCATCTGCGGCGAGCACTTCGTCGTTTACGGAGGTCTCGCGGTGGCCGCGGCGATCGACAAGAGGGCCTACTCCACGGTATCTCTCAGGGACGACCGCATCGTCAGGATAGGTTCCAAGCAGATCGGGACGGCCGAGTGGCTCGACGGCAAGCTTGTGAAGGAGTCCTCCAAGGGCGTCGGTGACCGACTCGAGGCCTACCGGAAGATGGTCGAGGCCCTGCTGGAGAAATACGGCCGGAGGAAGGGCGTCAGCGTTACGGTCGACTCGCAGATACCCCGGGCCTCGGGGCTGGGCTCCTCGGCGGCGATCGCGGTGGCCACAGCCGGTGCGCTGCTCGACGCGCTGAGTGCGGACTTCACGACCGATGACGTGGTCAACGCATCGCTGGTCGCCGAGTCCGAGCTCCACTACAGGCCCTCCGGGATAGACCCCACGGTCTCCGCGCTCGGAGGCGTGATCAGGTTCAGGAGGGGATCGAAGCCCCAGAGGATCGAGCCCCAGAAGGCCTTCGAGCTTCTGGTGATAGAGTCTGGCAGGCCCAGGCGTACCGGTGAGATGGTGAGGAAGGTGGCCCAGTTCAGGGAGCTTCACATCAACCTCTTCGACAAGCTGATGGAGGTCTCCGACATGGTCGCGGAGGAGGTGGAGCTCGCGATCCAGAACAACCGCATCGAGCGGCTCGGCAGCCTCATGACCGTATGCCACAACCTGCTCAGGGCGATCGGCGTCTCCTCGAGGGAGCTGGACGAGGTCATCGACCGGGCGCTCAGGGCAGGCGCGTATGGTGCTAAACTCACCGGCGGCGGAGGAGGTGGGGCGGTCATAGCGGTGGCGAGCGAGGAGGTGACGAGGCAGCTGATCAGCAGGCACTCCGACCGCTACACATTCCACAGGGTCGTTCTGCCGCAGGAGGGCGCGCGGAGGGAGAAGGCAGAGGGGAAGGAGGGCCAGCCCGGCTGATGCGGTGAATCGTCCCGCCCCTTCGCGGTTCTCTTTATTACGTCCTGCCTCGATGCGCATTCGAGGATGTCGCAGAGGTCCGGAGCCGCAGGGATAGAGTACACCTCGATCTACGAGATCAGGGGGCCGCTCGTGGTGGTGGACCGGGTGGAGAGGGCCCAGTACGAGGAGCTGGTGGAGATCGAAACGGCCTCTGGCGAGAGGAGGCTGGGAAGGGTGATAGAGGTAGGAGGCGGGAGGGCTGTGGTCCAGGTCTTCGAGGGGACGCAGGGCCTCTCGATCGAGGGCACCAAGGCCAGGTTCCTCGGAACCACGATGAGGTTCGGCGTCTCGACCGACTGCCTCGGCAGGGTCTTCGACGGCCTCGGCAGACCGATTGACGGGATGCCTGCGCCTTACGCGAATGAGTTCAGGGACGTCAACGGAGACCCCATCAACCCCGAGCGAAGGGAGTACCCGTCCGAGTTCATCCAGACAGGGATCTCCGCGATCGACGTGATGAACAGCTTGGTGAGGGGCCAGAAGCTCCCGATCTTCAGCGGGTCCGGTCTGCCCCACAACGTCCTCGCGGCCCAGATCGCGCGCCAGGCGACCGTTCCGGGGAAGGAGGAGGAGTTCGCGGTGATCTTCGCGGCGATCGGCGTCCAGAACGACGAGGCGCGTTACTTCAGGCGCAGCCTCGAGGAGAGCGGAGCCCTCTCCAGGTCGGCCCTCTTCCTCAACCTCGCCGACGACCCGGCGATAGAGCGGATCATCACGCCCCGCGTCGCCCTGACGCTCGCGGAGTACCTCGCCTTCGAGGAGGGCTACCACGTCCTGGTCATACTGACCGACATGACCAACTACTGCGAGGCCCTTCGCGAGATCAGCGCCGCGAGGGAGGAGGTCCCCGGGAGGAAGGGGTACCCTGGGTACATGTACACCGACCTGGCCTCGATCTACGAGAGGGCAGGGAGGATAAAGGGGAAGAAGGGGAGCGTGACGCAGATGCCGATCCTCTCCATGCCGAGCGACGACATCACCCACCCGATCCCGGACCTTACGGGTTACATCACCGAGGGCCAGATCGTGCTCGGAAGGGATTTGCACAGGAAGGGGATATACCCGCCGATCAACGTGCTGATGTCGCTCAGCCGTCTGATGGGGCCCGGCATCATAGCTCCGAAGAAGACGAGGCCCGACCACGGAGACGTCAGCAACCAGCTCTACGCCTCCTACTCGAGGGCGGTCCAGCTGAGGGCTCTGGCCGAGATCGTGGGGAAGAGCGGCCTCTCGCCTTCTGACCTGAAGTACCTGGAGTTCGGCGACCTCTTCGAGCAGCGGTTCCTGAACCAGTCTCCGTACGAGAACAGGACGCTCGACGACTCGCTGGAGATAGCCTGGGAGATCCTCTCGACGCTGCCGGAGTCGGAGCTGACCAAGATCAAGGAGGAGCACATCAGGAAGTACTACAAGCGGAGGCAGGAGGCCCCTGCGTGAGGGCCAGCGGGGATACCGAGATATTCGGCCTTCTTCGCGTTATCTGGGGATGATGAGCGTCGGAACTACTGATCGGTGACGCGGGATCACCCTGCCTGACCCAAAGATTTTTCTCCGCCTTCAGATCGGGATCGACGTGCCGAGGTTCCACGTCCTCCTGATTCCGAAGGTTCCGCCGGAGGTCTCTGCACCTCACAGGCCAGCCCACCTGGAGTACGTGCGGAGCCTCATCAGGTCGGGGAAGGTCGTCGTCGCTGGGAGGTTCAAGGACGGTTCAGGCGGCTTCTACGTGCTGGAGGCGAGGGACCTGAACGAGGCTATGTCCATCGTCGAGAACGACCCGTACAAGAAGGCCGACGTGAGGGAGTTCGTTGTGAGGGAGATAGAGGAGCTCACCGTCTGAGCACCTTGATGTACCAGAACTGGACCAGCATCATCATCCAGAGGGCCCAGACCGCGAAGAGCGCCAGAGCCGCAGCTACCCTCAGCAGCCCTGCGATCGCGTTCATTTCCTGACCTGTGGCCGAGATGATGAGTCCGACGGAGGCGAGCACCGCGAGGAGGCTTGCCCAGACGATGAGGACCAGCACCATCAGCTTGGGAAGGGGACCAGCCAAGCCCTCACGACCTCCAGGCGATGATGAAGGTGATCAGGGCCAGCGATGAGGAGAGGAGGGAGAGCAGCCCGATGTCCCTCGCGATCCTGGGCTCGTCGACCGGACCTCCGGCGGATAGCATCCTGACCAGCGTGAGAGGCGCTGAGAGGTCGGGGTTGTCCCTGATCAGGCCTCCGATGACCAGCACGGGCCTCTTCACCACCTCCTTGCCCGACCTGAGCCCGCCCATCGACGCGATCACGATCGCCTCGTTCACTATCGCGGGTAGGAGCGCGACCAGAAGGAAGACCTCGAATCCTCCGAGGACGGCGAAGGTCACAGCGCAGGTCGAGACGAGGTTGCTGCCGACGTTGCCCGCGAAGGTCCTCGCGGGGTACCTGTTGTAGACCAGGAAACCGAGGAGGGAGCCGAGGAGGGCCGTCTCGGCCACGACGACCTGTTGGGGCGAGCCGGCGAGCAGGGAGACCGGTATCGAGAGCGCCAGCACGGGTAGCGAGAAGAGGGCGAGGGAGCCGTTGACCACGTCGATGCTGTTCACCGCGTTGGCGACGACCGAGTAGGAGACCACCAGCAGCACGGGATAGAGGAGGGTCAACCTCGCCTTCCCGACGAAGGGTATCAGGGGGTGCGGGTCGTAGGCTCCGAGGGCGACGATTACCAACCCTGGGAGAGCCAGCAGCACCGGCTTCAGCACGGGGTTGAGCTCCCTGAAGTCCTCCGCGAGGCCGATCAGCGCGGAGAGCAGGGGGGCAACGAGCAGGGCTGCCGTAACGGAGTCGAGGGCCTGCGAGAGCAGCAGCGTCGCGGCGGAGTAGGAGACGGCCATCCCGAGCCCGCCTATCTTCGGAACCATCACCTTGCCGGGCTTGTGGGCGTCACGGCCGAGGAGGTTCAGCCTCCGCGAGAGGGACATCGATAAGCGCACGGCCACCAGCGCGAGAGGGAAGGAGAGCGCGAGTCCAGCGAGCGCCGGCAGGAGCCTCGTCCAGTCCATCGGCGTCATCACCGGAAGACCTTGAGCGAGGCGGTGAGGCCCGTGCCAGACTCGAGCGTCCTGTAAACCGGCGACCTCCGGAGCGCCTCCTCGAAGACCTCTTTGAGCCGCGCCTCATCGGCACCTGACCTGACGTAGAGCGTCATCGAGATCCTGTTGAAGCCCGGATGGCCCTCGTCGCTGAGGCCGAGGAAGTTGCAGACGTTCTCCAGCTCGCCCTCGACCGCGAGCTCGGCGTCGCTCACCTCTATCCCCCTGAGCGTGGCCAGGTAGACGAAGGTGAGGAGCACGCACCCCGCGAGGGAGCCGATCAGGTACTCGACGGACGTTGGGGTGATCTCCCCAGCCTTAGGCTCGAGGCCCTCGTCGACCTCAAACCGCCCGCCGCTGCCGGTCCTTACCGTGGACCTCAGGCCTCCCCTCCAGATAGCCCTGGCGCGCCGCCTTCCCATGAGCGGTCTCCTCTCCGCGTCGAGCCACTGCTCACGGACCGACCTCAGGGCCTCCTCGAGCTTGTCGAGGTCTATCCCGTTCAGGACCCGCATCGCGGTCAGGTGGGAGCGCCGCGTCAAAAAGCCGTCTCCCTCAGCCGCTATGTCCAGACCTCCAGATTTCCGCGGGAACCTCCGTCAGGCAGCTCCCGAGGGTCCGTCAGACAGCTGCCGGATCAACGGCCCCTTATTGCCCGCGGCCCCATCACGCCCTGGTCCTCCGAGGCGATCTGCGCCGAGGCTCAACTCCGACCTCCCCTCGAGATCCTGATCTCGATGAAGCTCACGTTCACGGTCCTGTCGCCGAGGACGAGCTGGTCGGTTCCGAGCTTGACGTCCTCTATCCTGAGGTCGCGGTAGAAGGAGTTGCGGAGCGTGTTAACCACGTCCACGCACTTGGCCACCGATCTGCCCCTTCCCCTCACGACCACCTCGGTCGATCCCCTGTTGAAGGACGTCAGAACGGCCAGAGCGTATCGGAGCACGGGCTTTCTGCCGACGACGACCAGATCGGTCCTCCTCTCCGACAACTCCAGGAAAACGCTGCCGTCGGTCTATTCACCTTTTTGCGCGGTCCAGCACGAACCCGGCGAGGTGGGCGGCCACGTCTATCCCGGTCGCCTCCATGAAGCCCTTGAACTCCGGGACGCCGTTCAGCTCGTTCACGTAGTAGTTGCCCGACCTGTCCACGAGTATGTCGACCGCGATGAAGTCGCCTCCCACCAGCTCGGCGCATTTGATCGAGGTCTCCACCAGCTCTCCGTTGAGCTTGTAGGGAACGGTCTTACCTCCCAGGGCCACGTTGGTCCTCCAGTCGTCGGGCGGCCCGATCCGCTCCATCGCGCCCAGCACCTCTCCTCCGAGGACGATGACCCTGACGTCCCTTCCGCCGGTCTCGACGTACTGCTGCAGCAGGTGGACCTTCAGCTGCGCGGATGAGAGGAGGGACCTGTACTCGAGGATCGTCCTCCACGTCCTCTCGTCCTCGATGAGGGAGACCAGCCTTCCCCAGCTCCCGATGGGCGGCTTGTCCACCACCGGCTTCGGCGACGCCTTGAAGGCCTGCTCCGCTGACCTGCTGTCGACCGCGATCACCGTCCTCGGGATGCGTATGCCGCTTGCGGCCATGCGCGAGAGGCAGAGGACCTTGTCGCCGCAGACGGAGATGGCAGAGGCGTTGTTGACGGCCCACGTGCCCGCCGACTCCCTCGCGGCCGCGGCGTAGATGGCCTTGAACATCGAGATTGGCCTGACGACCGCAACGTCGGCGACGCGCTCCCCCATCACCAGCGGTACGTCGTTGACGTTCGTCAGCGTCACCTCGGCCCCCCTAGCCCTCAGCCGCTCGATGATCAGCCGCTCCTCGAGCCTCGGGTAGTCGTAGAGCAGCTCGACCTCAACCAAGCTTCCCCATCCGCACCTCCGTCGACCACCGGAAGACGATCTTAAAGTTTTGACGCCCCCTGATCGCCCCTGCCTCAGTCCGGACCACCATCTCTTCCCGAGTTTCCTTCCCTATCCCTTTCACCGGATCAAGGGCGGATTTTCGGTGTAGAGGAGGTGGGGAACAATGAGTTTTGACCTTCGACTCCCTCTCTCGGGATCACTGAAGCAGGGGTTCATGCTCCTCGGCGCGATGTTCCTGGTGTTCGTCTTTCAACTCCCTCTCTCAGGATCACCGTTCCCGATTCCGGGATTTTCGGGCTCTGCGCGGCTTCCCGCCGCGCCACCCCCTCGCACGAATGAATTTTTTGACCTCTATTTTAAGATAACGGTGGTCATCTTCAGCAAAATTCATATAGGTGATTTATATATGCTGCTCGGTGCGCGAAAAATTGAATCTCAATATCAACTCAATTCAGAGCACTTATCAGTTGCTGAAAAATGGTATTACCGAGGTGATTTTTGGTATTCCGATGGCGAAGCTTCAGTGCCCATTCTCGCGCAAATTATCTGTCCTTCGCTCAGCGGCTCAGGGTAGCCGTCCAGCAGCCGCAACGTACGAAGTAGCCCCTGTCCGCCTGCGGGCACCCATCGAGGACTCCGGCGAGGAGCTCGTCCTCGGGTCCAACGATGACGGGACCGATCCGACCTCCGCATCAGGACCTTCTGGGGGTTCGCGGTCTGAAGTTATTATTCTGGTTCTCGCGGAGCCTCACGGGAATGGCGAAGCAGAAGCCTCCGAAGGTGAGGAAGTTCGGGAAGGGCGTCGCCAAGTGCAGGAGGTGCGGGACCACCGTCGGCGTGATCCGGAAGTACAGGCTCTACATCTGCCGCAGGTGCATCAACGAGGTCGCACCTCTGATGGGCTTCAAGGTCTACAGCTGAGGAGCGGTCATCGTTCGCGAGGTCTTTCGAGGACCTCCGCAGCGCGTGTTTCACTTGCTTCCCTGTTGCAGCGCAATTTCTCTTGATCGAACGTCAGTAGAATGCCCTGAGCCTGAGGCCCTGGGGATCCATCCGGTCGATCAGCGCCCTCTCCTCCTCAGAGGGAGGCCTCGTCCTGACCGGGGAACTCACCTGGAACCTGAAGCCGGTGTTCTCCCTCACCGTCTCCACGTCGGCCCAGGGGTGCAGAGCCTCGAGCGTCCAGGCCCTTGCTGAGCGGTCGAACCGGAAGACGCACAGGTCGGTGAAGAGGTAGACCTCGTTCGTCGAGTTCCTCGCGGTCGCGGTGACGAAGTCCACGCGCTCCACCAAGTCCCTCTTGGTGTGCTTCGTCTTCCAGAGGAAGAGCCTTCTCACCAGCGGCGCTATGAAGGCCGAGGCCGCACCGCCCGTCAGCCTCACCTTGGGCCTCTCGTAGGGCCCTATGACGGAGAGGTTGAAGTTGGTCTCCGAGTCGATCTGGAGCGGCCCGAGGAACATCACGTCGACCTTCCCCTGCTGGACTAGGTCGAAGGCCTCTATCATGGGAAGGACCGTTCCCAAACCGGCCCATGAGGGGTCACCGGTCGAGTAGGTCAGCTCGATCCTCTCCAGCTCTGGGTCGTGGGCCTCCGCCACCGTCAGAAGCCTGATCCTCCTACCGTGGATGACCTTGGCGACCGCCACAGCGAGGATCGGCACGTGCGAGTTGAGTCCGGTGGCGACGGCCTCACCTTCCCTCAGGTGCTCCGCTATCGTCACGATCATTTGGTCCGCAACGGTTCTCGGGTCCGGACGCTGGGAGGCCATCGCCAACGCCCAGCACCTCCCGACTAAGAACCTTCTCCGACCTTCAGCATCCCCATCCTGCCCTGACGGAACCGCCGTGAAGCTCCGCGATCCTCTGGGCCAGCGCGAGGCCCATGCCGGCCCTCCTGAAAGCGTTGACGCGCCTGACGTGGAACTCCTCGTGGAGCATGGTCAACCTCGTGGCCCCGAGCGAGAGCTCGCCCTCCGACGTCCCGCCTCCGAGAAGGGCCTCCAGCTCCGGCCTCATCCGGTCGTCGCTCAGGGAGAGGTACCTCAGCAGGTCGCTTTTCCGCTCCAGCTCACCCGCCAACGCCTCCATCGCTCCCTGACGACCCGAGAGCAGAGCCGATGCGCGGTCTATCGAGGACCCGAGCGCCTCCTCCTCCGATCCTCTCAGGGCCCTCAGCTGTTCGCCTCCCATCCCTGCCTCCTCGAGAACGGAGAGGGCGAGAAGCGAGCCGAGCTCCGACGAGATCAGGAGCACTGCCCTGGCCTCCTCCGATGCGCTCAGGACTTCCCCCACCGCCTCCCTCAGAGGCTCCAGCTCAGGATCCGATGCGGAGAGCAGCGCGCCGGCGTTCCGCAGGTCGTTCTCGCAGACCTCCCTCAGCCCGAGCGAGTCCGCCAGAATCGCACCGATCAGCTCGACCGATCCCGCCCTTCCGAGAAGCGCCCTGAGGTGCTGCGCGAGCGGCCCACTCACGTGGAGCTCCTGAGCGGCCCCGTTCCGGTCGCTGCCCGAGACCAGATGCGCCGTCTCCGCGAGCCTCCCGAGCCCCAGCTCCTCGAGGACCGCTGCGAGCTTCAACCCGCATCCCATGCCCCAAGGGCCGTTATCATCCTTCCCCGCTGCGTCGGTTTCGGGGTCTCCGACGTCGTGAGGCGATGCGGCTTCATCAACCGGGTCACGGCGGTCGTCCTTCAGCCCGCGAGCGTTTTTCACGAGCCTGGTGTGGAGGCTGGTGGTTCCGCTGGTGGGCGGGATGGAGGGGTTCGAGCGGAACGGTTCTGGCGGCAAATCCCTGAGGAAGCGGGAGGACCTCACCTCTTTCGAGCCCTACTCCTGGGAGCCTTCGACGGAGGAGATCGCACGGAGCGTCGGGATCAGTCCCAGCAGGGTCGTCAGGATGGACACCAACGTCTCCCCCTACGCGCCGGTCGAGGTCCTGAAGCGGCTGGCGGGGCGTCTTCCGAGGCTGAGGGTCAACCACTACCCCGACACGAGCTACAGGGAGCTGAGGGAGCTGCTCTCCGACTACGCCGACTGGGACCAAGACCTCATAGTGCCCACGAACGGAGCCGACGAGGGGATCGACGTAATCTCCAGCACCTTCCTGAGGAGCGGGCTCAGCGCCGTCGCACCGGTTCCGACCTATTCGTACTTCAGGGTCTCGACGGAGCTCCAGGGCGCGAGGTTCGTCCCGGTCGAGAGGGGTCAGGACTTCGGTTTCAGCGCGGACGACCTGCTGGAGAGGTACGACAAGAGCACGGCCGTCTTTTGGATCTGCGACCCCAACAACCCCACGGGCAACCTCACCGACGAGGGAGCGCTCAGGAGGCTCTGCGGGGAGACGGAGGCGCTGGTCGTGATCGACGAGGCCTATTTCGAGTTCTCCGGCAGGACCTCGCTCCGCCTTCTCAGAGACTACCCGAACGTCTGCGTGGTCAGGACGCTCTCCAAGGCCTTCGGCCTCGCGGGCCTGAGGATCGGCTACGTCCTCTGCACGGAGGAGGTGGTGAGGGAGCTGAACAAGGCCAGACCTCCCAACAGCCTCGGGACCGTCAACGTCGCCGGCGCGGTGATCGCCCTCAGGAACCGGGGGTACGTGGGGAGGGTGGTGAAAGAGATTGTCAGGGAGCGGGAGAGGATGGCCCTCGAGCTCACGCGCATCGACGGCCTGACCGTCTTCCCTTCGAGCGCCAACTTTTTGCTGGTCAGGCTCAGGAGCGAGTCAGAGGCCTCTGCGGTGAAGGACGCGCTCCTCAGGAGGGGCATCGTGGTCAGGACCTTCCCCGGCAACCCGAGGCTCGGCGACTGCATCAGGGTGACCGTCTGCTCGAAAAGGGAGAACGAGAGGTTCCTCCGGGCCCTCAGGTCTGCCCTCGAGGAGGTCAGGGAGGGGAGGAGGCGCTGAGGCGTCTGACCGTCACGAGAACCCTCTGGGCTACCGTGAGGAACGAGAGGAGGGCCGCCAGCAAAAGCGCAGCCAGCAGGGCCTCAGCACCGAGCACGGGACGCATCAGTGAGCCGACGAAGAGGATGATGGTCCGCTCGGCCCTCTCGGCTATGCCGACGCCCGCCAGCTCGACCCCGAGCGCCTCGGCCCTGGCCCTAGCGTAGCTGACCAGCAGCGAACCGGAGGCGAAGAGGATCGCCGCGAGCGGCTCCACCGCGAACGCCAGCCCCACCGAGACGGCCACCTCGGACGCCTTGTCCAGGACCGAGTCGAGGAATGCCCCCCTTTCGCTCGCCCTCCCCTGCCTCCTCGCGACCTCGCCGTCGATCGCGTCGAGGAACGCCGAGACCAAGTAGACCGTTCCCGCGAGCGGAACGAGGAAAGCGGAGAAACCGTTGAGGCCGTAGAGGGCGGCCGCGACCAGAGCCAGCGCGAACGCCGAGTAGGTGAGGGCGAAGGGCGACAGCCCTTTCCTCACCGCGAACCCCACCACTGGCTCGGCCAGCTTCATCAACAGCATCCGCTCGGTCTCGCGCTTCCCCATCCCGCTCATCCGTCGCGTGACGAAGAATTAGAACGAGACGTCGCGGGGTCACGTCGACAGCTCCGCTCACTCGACCACGACGGTCTGGGCCTGCTCCCTCAGGAACGTCAGGAGATAGTGCGGGCCTCCCACGCCCTTTCCGGTCGCACCGCTCGCCTTCCAGCCCACGAAGGTCTGGGCTCCGGGCCACGCACCTGTCGTCGCGCCTCCCCTCCTGTTGGCGTAGCAGACGCCGAACTGGATCTTCCTGAAGAAGTACTCGACCTCCTTCGGGTCCTCCGAGAAGATCCCCGCGGTCAGCCCGTAGTCCGTGTCGTTGGCCATCCTGAGGGCCTCCTCGAGCGTCCTGAACTTGGCGACGAGCAGTATCGGTAGGAAGAGCTCCTCCTTCCAGAGCCTGTGGTCGTGGGGCAGGTCGGCGATTATCGTGGGATGGACGTAGAAGCCCCTGTCGAACGGTTCTCCGGAGAGGACCTCGCCGCCGTAAAGGACCTGGCCTCCGGCCTCCTTGGCCTCGGCCACGTACCTCTTGAAGTTCTCAAGGGCCCTCCGGTTTATCACGGGACCCATGAAGACGTCGCGCTCCCTCGGGTCGCCGATCTTCAGCTTGGACGTCTCGCGGACGAGCTGGTCGACGAAGCTCTCGTAGATCGTCTCCTGAACGTAGAGCCTCGACGTGGCGGAGCACTTCTGCCCTCCGTAGCCGAACGCGGCCCTGATCACGCCGGTGACCGCCTTGCCGATGTCGGCCTTCTCCGTCACGATCGTCGGGTTCTTGCTCCCCATCTCGAGCACGACGGGCTTCGGGTAGGGCTGGGATGTGAGGAACCTCCGGTAGAGCCTCATGCCCACGTCCCTCGATCCGGTGAAGGCGATGCCCGCGACCCCGGGGTTGGTGGTGACCTCCTCCTCGAAGAGGTCTCCGGGTCCGGTGAGGAAGTTGATCGCTCCCGGAGGCACGCCGGCGTCCCTGAAGACCCTGTACAGCATGTAGCCCGCAAGGGGGGCCTCGCTGGTGGGCTTGAAGACGACCGTGTTGCCAGTGATTAGGGCTCCCTGGATCATGCCGTTCGCGAGCATGAAGGGGAAGTTGAAGGGCGATATCACGACCCAGGCGCCGTAGGGCTTCGCCACCATCTTGCACCTCTCCCCGGGCCCTCCCGGGCCCATCTCCTTCTCGTACCCGTTGTTCTCCTGCATGACCCTGCAGTAGTACCTGATGGCGTCGATCGCCTCCCAGCACTCGGCGAGGGCCTCCAGCCTGTTCTTCCCCACCTCATACGTTATCACAGCGGCGATCTCGAACTTCCTCTCGTCGATCAGCTGGGCCGCGCGCTCCATCACCTTCACCCTCTCCCTCCAGTCCATTCCCGACCACTCCTCGAAGGCCCTGTTCGCCTCCTCGATGGCCTGCCGGACGTGCTCGCGCCTCGCCTTCTGGAACCTCGCCACCAGGACCGACGTGTCTATGGGGCTTCTGTCCTCGAACTCCTCGCCGGTCCTGACCTCCCTCTCCCCTATGTGCATCGGGTAGCTCCTGCCGAGGTACTCGTCCCTGACGCGCTGGAGGGCCTCCTCGTACTTCGGGTGGATGCTCGGGTCGGCGAAGAGGGTGACGTAGGTCACCTTCTGTCCCGGGGACGACATCGCGCTCACAGAGCCGCCGGCGCTTATGGGCTTTTCCTCGAGGGAAAGGACGCGAGGACCAGCGGTCAGGTGGACGGTCTGCGGGCCCTGGTCATTTGGGGCGAGCGCTTGAGGCGTTCCGCTCTGCGGTCATCGAAGCGAGTCCCTTGACGATTTCAACGCCCCTGCTCGTGCCTATCAGGTCGGCGCCGGCCTCGATCAGCGCCAGCGCGGTGGCCGCGTCCCTTATCCCTCCTGACGCCTTGACCCGGACCCTCGGGCTGACGGAGCTGCGGAGGAGCCTGATGATCTCGACCGTTGCAGGCCCGCCCTTCCCCCATCCGGTGGAGTTCTTGACGTAGTCAACACCGGCCTCCTCGCAGAGCCTGGCCCCCAATACCACCTCCTGCTCGGTCAACACCGCGGTCTCGAGGATGGCCTTGGTCACCATCCCTTCGGCCGCTCGCACCTGCTCCTCGACGTCCCGCCTGAACTCCTCGAGCATACCCGACTTCAGGTAGCCGACGTTCACCATGAAGTCGACCTCGTCGCACCCCATCGCCCTCAGGTTCCTGATCTCCACGACCTTGGCCAGCGTCGTGGACCCTCCCATCGGGACGTTGATCGTTGCACAGACCCTGATCTCCATCCCCTTCAGGAATTTGACCGCGTGAGGCACCCAGATCGGGTTCACCACGACCGCCCTGAAGCCGTGATCCCTCGCCTCGGCGCAGAGCCGCTCGATGTCCCTCACCGTCGCGTCCGGGTTCAGGTTGGTGTGGTCTATCCTCGCTGCCAGCTCGCTCGCCTCCAGCCTCCTCACGACGCCCACGGAGTGCTCAAGGCAGCCTGAGTGATTTTAGGGTTTGTTGTAGTAACGGCTGTCATCAAGTTTCCTCATGGAACTTTTATAACGGGCATCTCACCATTACCGATCGCGATGGGAAAGACCTCTAGGTCGGGAAGGATAACGCCGCTGGTCGCAGGTCTGATCGTGGTCATCCTCGTTCTCGCGGCGCTCCTGGGATACGTCGCAACTACCTCTACAGCCGCCTCGACGGTTACCGTTACCCGTGAGGTCGGAGGCGCGACCGTGGTCAGGACCGTAACGGCCGTCCAGACCCAGCTGGTCACACAGGTGGTCACGGTCACGGCAGCGCCCTCCGCGATCGAGTACACGATAGGATTCGCGATGGCCGTGAGCGGCCCCTACGCGGTGGACGGTCCCGTGAGGAGGGATGGCGGCGTGCTCGCGATCGAGCACATCAACGCCTACCTCCAGTCAATCGGGTCTCCGGTCAGGTTCAGGTTCGTCCACGACGACACGAAGGGGACCGCAGCCGACGCGCTGAAGGTCGTTCAGTCAATGTACGCCGCTGGCATCAGGGTCATCGTGGGTCCCTTCTCATCGGGCGAGGTCAGGGGAGTGATGGACTTCGCGAACACCAACAAGGTCGTGATCATCAGTCCTTCCTCCACGAGCCCGGCGCTGGCCGCTGACGACTACGTCTTCAGGGTGGTCCCGACGGACCTCTTCCAGGGGAACGTTCTGGCCCAGCTCATGGCCAAGGAGGGGATCAAGAAGGTGGCCGTCATAGCGAGGAACGACGACTACGGAAAGGGCCTCGCCGACGCCTTCGAGAAGGCCTTCGTCAACAGGTTCGGAGGAACCGTAAGGAAGCTCCTGTACACCGTCGGTCAGCCGGACTACGCCTCCGAGGTCTCCCAGCTCAGCTCCATCGTCTCCGAGCTCGGCGGGGGAGCTGACACGGCCGTGCTGATCATCGCATTCGAGGACGACGGCCTCAACATACTGGGTCATGCGAGGCTCGACAGAACGCTCGCTGGCGTCAGGTGGTTCGGGTCGGAGACGCTCAGGAGGCCGGCCGCGTACCTTCCGGCGCCAGACGGGAAAGCCACGCCCGAGATCGCCGAGTTCCTGAGGCAGGTGAAGCTCACCGGCGTCTTCGCCTCGCCGAGGGGAGGACCGCTGGTGGCGAAGTTCGAGCAGGATTACAGGGCCAAGTTCGGCCGCGACCCCTCGCCCTACGCTTACTTCACCTACGACGCCGTCTGGCTTGCGGCGATGGCCATACTCTATGCAGGCAAGTACGACGGTGAGGCGATAAGGGCGGCGCTGCCGGTGGTAGCGGAGCGGTTCGTGGGCGTTACGGGTTACAAGGCCTTCGACCAGTTCGGCGACGCGAGGGGATCCGACTACGTCATCTGGCAGTACAGACAGGTGGGAGGCAAGTACGCCTTCGCGGACATAGGCGTCTGGAGGTACCCAGCAGAGGTAATCGAGCTGACGGGTTAGCGTCCTTGTCCCTCGAGGTCAGGGGGCTGACGAAGAGGTTCGGAGGACTGGTCGCGGTAAACGACGTCTCTTTTTCCGTCCGGCGCGGCGAGGTAGTCGGTCTCATAGGACCGAACGGTTCCGGCAAGACGACGCTGTTCAACCTCATCTCCGGTGTCCTGAGGCCCGACGCGGGCGAAATCCTCTTCGAGGGCGAGCGGATCGACGGCCTGCCGCCGCACGAAATCTACAGGAGGGGCATCGTCAGGAGCTTCCAGATCCCGAGGACCTTCGACAGGGTCACGGTGGCGGAGAACCTGATGCTGGCCGCCAAGGGTCAGAGGGGGGAGAGGCCGCACGTAGCGCCCTTCCGGAGGCTCTGGGTCGGGCAGGAGCTGGCGCTCGCGGGCAAGGTCAGAGATCTGCTGGGGTTCCTGAAGCTCTCCCAGGTGTCCAGGAGCTGGGGCTCGGAGGTCTCGGGAGGTCAGATGAAGCTGACCGAGATCGGCAGGGCCATCATGGGAGGCGGTAAGCTGGTGTTGCTCGACGAGCCTGCGGCTGGAGTGGCGGTGCCTCTGGCGCACGACATATTCAGCACGCTGGTCAGGATCAACCGGGAGCTGGGAACCACCTTCATCGTCATCGAGCACCGGCTCGACATCCTCTTCGAATACGTCCAGCGGGTGATGGTCATGCATGAAGGCCGCCTGATCTACGACGGTGACCCTGACGGAGTGACCAAGGACAGAAGGGTAGTTGAGGCGTACCTGGGTGGTGAGGTGGGTTGAGCGTCCTCGAGGTCTCCGGGGTGGTCGCGGGCTACGGCAAGATACCGATCATCAGGGACGTGGACCTGAGGGTGGAGAAGGGGGAGACGCTGGCGGTCATCGGCCCCAACGGATCGGGCAAGAGCACCCTTGCCAAGACCGTCGTCGGCCTCACGACCCTCTTCTCTGGGTCCATCAGGTTCGACGGCATCGAGGTCACCGGGCTGCCGCCGGAGCGCAGGGCCCTGCTGGGGATCGGCTACCTCCCCCAGACTAGAAACGTCTTCCCGGACCTGACGGTGCAGGAGAACCTGGAGATGGGCGGCTACCACCTCGGACGTCACGAGCTTCAGGTGAGGATGAAGGAGGTGCTGGAGCTGTTCCCGGAGATCCGGGGGCGCCTCTCCCAGAGGGCCGGCACGATGAGCGGCGGCGAGCGCCAGATGGTCGCCATGGCCAGGCTCCTCATGATGTCGCCGAAGCTCGTGATCCTCGATGAGCCCTCAGCGGGTCTCGCGCCAAAGCTCGTCGAGCGGGTCTACCAGAAGATCGATGCGATGAGGGCGATGGGGCTGACGATCGTCCTGATCGAGCAGCACGCGGTGAAGGCGCTCAAACACTCCGACCGGACGGTGGTCATGGTGGGAGGCAGAATAGCCCTGAGCGGCCCGAGCCCCGAAATCTCGAGGGCAGACCTACGTTCCGTTTTCTTCCAGACTTCGCAACGTTAGAATTATCTGCAGCTCAGCGTTACGGATCCCGTGATAGAGGAGGCGCTGGGGCAGATACCGATATCGCTGCTCGCTTCTTCGCTTTACGCCATCGCGGCCACGGGCCTGACCCTGAACTACCTTGTTTTGAGGTACGCGGACTTCGCGATCGGCGAGTACATCACGGTTGGGTGCTACGTGGCTGCGCTGCTGACGCTGAGCGGCCTCGACCCCATCACGTCGATGCTGGCCGCTGGGCTTTCCGGTGCCGCCTTGACGCTCCTGACCGATGAGCTGGCCATCAAACCCCTCGAGCGGAGAGGGGCCACGGAGCTCCAGGTCTTCATAGCCACAATTGGCTTGACGCTCTTGATCAGGTACCTGCTCTCGATCGCGGCCGACGTAAGGGACCTCCTCTTCCTCTCGTCGGGCTTCCGGCTAATCCCCATCGTCTACGTCGGTAACAGGCCCCTCACGAACCTCCACCTGATCGCGATCGCCTCCCTCTCGGCGAGCGTGGCCGCCCTCACCTACCTCACCCTCAGGACCAAGATCGGTAAGGGGATGCGGGCGATAGCGAGCAACAGGGACCTGGCCGTCTCCACCGGCATACCCGTGTGGAGGATACGGAGGTTCACGCGGGTCCTGGTCGGGCTCTTCGCGGGCATCTCGGGAGCCCTCTGGGCCTACTACACCAGCATCAACCCCGAGTCCGGCTGGAGGCTCCTTCTATGGGTCTTCAGCGCCTCCATCATCGGGAACTTCACCAGCTTCCCCCTCACCCTGATCGGCGGTTTCGTCATCGGCTTCTCGGAGAACCTTGGGATGTGGGCCCTATCGAGGGGCCTGTCGGTCCCGACCGCATACAAACCCCTGATACCGTACCTGGCCATCGTGGTCGCATTGCTGTACCGCAACAGGACGAGGCTCAGGGCGGTGGTCGAGGCGTGATCCCGGAGGGCGGTTTCGTCCTCGCGACGAGCTTCCTCTTCTACCTGATGATCTACGCTATTCTCGCCCTCAGCACGAACCTGGAGTACGGTTACACGGGGATACCCAACCTGGGAAAGGTCCTGTTCTACTTCGTGGGAGGCATCGTGACGGCGGTCCTCGTTACACGGACGTACGACGCCGTCCTCGGGATAGAGGACCCCCTGTCGGCGGTCTCCGCCGCTAGGAGGGTTGAGCTCGCGGCCTCGGATCCGGCCCTCGCGTTAGGCCTCTTCGCAGCTGCTCTGGTTGCCAGCGGCCTCGTAGCGGGCCTCCTCGGATACCTTGCGAGCTATCCCGCACTGGCCCTGAAGGGCCCCACCCTCTCGATAGCCCTCCTGATATTCGGCGAGGCCGCTAGGGTCTTCGTCAGGACCTACGAGCCCCTCGTCGGGGGGGTCTTCGGGATCTCCGGCATAGCCAACCCGTTCGTCTTCCTTCGGGACCCCATGGCGACCACGGCTGCTTACCTCGTTACGGTGGCGCTGATCACGCTCCTCGTGCTGATCCTAGTGGAGCGGCTCTCCAACTCCCCCTTCGGGAGGGTGATGAAGGCGGTCAGGGACGACGAGCTCGCGGCCTACTCGCTGGGCAAGGACGTCGCTGCCGTTAGGGGCCGGGTATTGTTCATAGGATCCGGGTTGGCGGGCATCGCGGGATCGCTCTACACGTTCTACTCGCAGGCGATCTTCCCGGACGACTTCATACCCTCGCTGACCTTCTTCGTGCTGACGATGGTGATCGTCGGCGGCGTCGCCAACAACTTGGGCGTCGTGGTGGGGGCCCTCCTGATGTCGGTCATAGAACGCCTCTCCCAGGCCAGCACCCTCGCGCTCTTCGGGATCCACGTGCCGTTCGACATCTCCTATGTCCGCTACGCGGTAACCGGCGCGCTGATAGTACTCTTCCTGCTTTACAGGCCGAGGGGCCTGATCGAGGAGAGGCCCGTCAAGACGCCGCTCTACGACGTCCTCTCAGAGGACAGAAAAGCCTCAAGAACCGCGAGCGAGCGGGTTGAGGGGAAGGGATGAGGGTGGTGGCTGTAGGCGGGAGGGCCTTCACCTCGGCGATGAAGCTGGCCGGTGCTGGCGCGGTGATCGCGGAGACGCCGGAGGAGGCGATGAGGGCGGTCAACTCGCTGATCGGGAGGGGCGACGTGGGGCTCGTGCTGGTGAGCGACGAGTACGGTCCCGAGTTCTCCAGGAGGCTCGCGGAGCTCGCGAGATCGGTCACCGTTCCCATCATCTACCAGCTGCCCGCTCCTGGATCGAAGGTGGCGAAGGTCGACTACAGGGCCATCATACGCCAGGTCCTCGGCGTCTGAGACGACCTTTCAGGGCCAATCTCCAGCCGTACCTCCGCGCCCACACATCTTTTTTGGATCGCTGCTAAGGTGCCCATCGGATGAGGCTTCACGAGGTCTACGACGACCTCCTGGCGAGGAAGGGTTCTCCGCTCTGCGTCGCGCTCGACCCTCCACCGGATAGGTTCAGGACAGTCGAGGACCGGTACGGTTTCTGCATCGATGCGGTGAGGAAGGTCTGGCGCCACGCGGTCGCGGTCAAGGTGAACGAGAACTTCGTCAGGGGCCTTCCGGAGGGCGCGCACAGATCGCTGACTGAGGAGATCAGGTCCAGGGAGATGATGGCGATCTACGACTGCAAGCTCAACGACGTCGACCACACGGTCTCTGCCGGGATCAGGACAATCCGCGAGCTCGGGTACGAGGCGTTCACCTTCAACCCGGTCATCGGCAACGCAGGTCACGTGGTGAGGGAGGCGAGGTCGGCCGGGCTTCACGCATTCGCGCTCGTCCATCCGTCCTCCGAGTCCTCAGCGGCGGTCTACAGGACCAGAACCGAGGACGGCCGCTTCCTCTATGAGGTGATGCTCGAGCTCTCCGTTTCCGCTGGCGTCGAGGGCTACGTGGTGGGTCTCGGCAGGGGCGACGACGGCTCAGTCCTCAGGCGCGTCAGGAGGAGGGCGGGCGAGGAGGCGGTGATCATGAT
>Ga0105163_1000640_pt1 | contig 20224 bp, 16 predicted proteins | sample JNZ110809AmetaG_FD_81531 | JGI IMG/M metagenome (GOLD analysis project Ga0105163, IMG submission 81531) | Hot spring microbial communities from Jinze hot spring, China to study Microbial Dark Matter (Phase II) - JNZ 110809A | ecosystem: Environmental > Aquatic > Thermal springs > Hot (42-90C) >... | reverse complement strand
TCATAAGAGCGTTTCTCCTCCGTTAAAAGTTCAATCCTACCCTTGAAATTTTCCATCCTTGCTCTCATCTTTTCAACCTCGCCTCTTTTCGCAGTTATCTCATTCATTTTTTCAATTAAATACTCGTTCAAATTCTTCACGCTTATTCTTTTTTCATCAAGCAAACGAGCAAGTTCATCAAGATTTTGTTTCCTTTGAGAATAAATTTCACGCAAATTAAACAAGTCAGACCTCAAAATTTCAAGCGTTAATTTCTTTTCGTTCTCTTTCTCCGTTAATTCAAAAAGTTGATGTTGCAAATCAAGTTTCTCCCGTGATGCCTTTTCAATTTTCTCAATAAATGCTTTCTTTCTCTCTTTTAAAAGTGCAATTTCCTGCTCCATTAAATTTAAATCTCTTGTCCTCGCTTCAATTTTTGAATGAACTTCCTCAATTTGAAGTTCAAAAGTTCTCAACTCATTTCTTAAAACATCAAGAATCTGCTCCCCACGAGATAATTCATCTCCGACATTTATCTTTTTGCTTCTTTCTGCATTCAATGTTTCCTCAAGATAAATTAATGTCCTTTGAAGTTCTGAAAATTCTCTCTCAAAAAGTTCAATTTCTCTCTTCTTTAACTCTTCAAGGATTTGATTATATTTTTCCGCTTTCTTTGCCTGTCTCTCAAGCGAAGCGACATTTTTTTGAACTTCTCTTATTATATCGTTGACTCTTGAAAGGTCGTTTTTAACATCTTCAAGTTTTCGGTAAGTTATTTTTTTACGCTGTTTATACTTTGTCACGCCCGCTGCTTCTTCAAAAAGTTTTCTCCTTTCCTCTGCTTTTTCACTCAAAAGAGATTCAATCATTTTTAACTCAATAACCGAATAAGCATTTGCGCCCATACCTGTGTCAGCAAAAAGATCAATTATATCCTTTAATCTGCACGGGACTTTGTTCAAGAAATACTCGCTCTCACCTGATCTAAAAACTCGCCTTGTTATCGTCACCTCTGAATACTCCATCGGCAAAATTCCTTTCGTATTCTCAATTGTAATTGATACCTCCGCCATCCCAAGCGGTTTTCTGTCCTTCGTTCCGTTAAATATAACATCTTCCATTTTATCACTTCTTAAAACGCTTGCTCTTTGCTCCCCGAGAACCCATCTTATTGCGTCAACTATGTTTGTTTTCCCACATCCATTTGGACCAACGATTGCAGTTATCCCGCCGTTAAATTTAAGTTCAACCTTGTGAGCAAATGATTTAAAGCCAAATATCTCAAGCCGTGATAGATACATTTACTCCTGCCAAATTTTATTTTACACTGTTTAAAATGTTTACCAAAAATTTCAAATATGCAAATGACGAAAACTCATAATCATAAAAAAGCAAAACCAGCGCTGAAAAAACGAAAATTAAAATTAAAACCACAAGTGTAACTCTTGTCTGCTTTACCTCATAAATTATTGAAATTCCTTTTATCAATCTGACAAAGGAAATCAAAAGTATAACAAAACCAATTCCCAAAATCACTGCACCAGATTCAAAGCCAGTTATCACTCTGTATAAAATCATATCAATCGGAATCAAAAATATAACAGGTAAAAATGACCAAACGACAATTGAATACGAATGCGTTAGAAAAACACGCACTTTAACAAAACTTGAAAAAAACTGAACAAGCAAGGTTAAAATTAAAACAAAAGCAAATGAAAACAAAGAACAATAAAACGAAGACGAAACAGGACTCCATATGATTGAAATTAACTTAACTTTAAGCCAGTCAACAAAAATTAAATGCGTGAGAATGTAATCCAGAAATTCATTCTCTTTGAGACGATTTAAAATTCCAGCGCTGAAAACTCCAAGAGTTGCAGATATTATCAAAGCGATGATTGTCGTCTGACCGATTGAAATGAGATATTGATCTCTGACATCAGCAAAGAAATTGTAAGGTCTGAAAATTGCACGATTTAAGTTTTCCCTGAACCAGCGATATGAATAGTAAATGTAAGACAAAAACAAGAGAAGAATTATCCCAGCGATTGTGTAAACGGCGGGGATATTTTCCGAATAATCACCAATTGCAAGTTGCGGAACTTTTCCATCCGTATAAAGCGCCTTCAAAACTTCATACGCAGGTCTTTTCTCCCTATCGTAAGACATAACTCCCATAGTGTAAAGATAAGGGTCTGGGTTGGGAAGCGTTAGAATTGGTCTTTCGCCACGCCAATCAGCAAAAATCCAAACAAATGAACCATCAAAATCGCTCTCCTGAATCAATCTGTATCTTTCAAGTATATACTTTGCTTGACTCTCATAAGAAAGTGGATCGGAATATCCGTTCCTATTTCCAATTTGAACCGCTTTTCCATATTCGGTTATTATGACAGGTTTATCCGCATATTTTTTCTTCCAATAAGAGATGTAATCAACAAACTTTTGAACATCATCCACATAAACATTAACACAGGCAAGGTCAACGAGATCAACACATAAATCATTTTTTATCATTCTTGATGCGTAATAAACAGGTCTATCATCAATTGATTTAACAAATTTTGCAAGTTCTCCGACATATTTTCTTGCATTTTCATCCGCAGAATCAAACTCATTTCCAATTCCCCAAGCAAGCACAGAAGGATGATTTTTATCTCTGTTTATCATTTCTGAAACATAATCTTTCGCAAGCGAAACAAATCTTGCAGATGTCAATATATCAACAGGGACATTCCAAACAGGAATTTCTTCCAAAACAAAAAGTCCATATCTATCACACAAATTTAAAACATACGGATGTGCAGGGTAATGCCCAAGGCGAACCGCATTAGCACCCATATTTTTTATCAAAACAATGTCTTTTTCCATTTCTTCATAACTTAACGCACTCCCAAATTTAGGATGATCTTCATGCCTTGAAATTCCTTTCAAAACTAATCTTGTCCCATTCAAATAAATGTCACCGTTAGAAATTTTCAAATCTCTAAACCCAGTGACAATGACATATTCATCAACAATTTTTCCTGAATTCATCACAATAATTTTTAAAATGTAAAGCGAAGGTGAATCAGGACTCCAGAGTTTAGGATTAAAGATTGTGAATGGGATTTTAAATTTCAAACTCCTTGAATTATCAAGCAAGACCTTAACTGGTTGCGTTTCGGTTATAAAAACTTCTTTATCTTTCTCAATGATTTGAAGTTTCAAGTCAAAAGTTTTATCGGCAAAAATTTTTGATATTTCATCCGAAGCGATGTAACCTTCAACTTCACCGTTCAAAAGGGCGTAATTTGTCCCGAATGAATAATTGACTTTCGCATCGTCAATCCAAACTTTTGGCGTCGCAAGTATGTAAATGTCTCTGTAAATTCCACCGTAATTTCTCCACGCCCAAACCTGCGGTCGCAATGGTATAGTAGATTTTGAATTAAGTTCATTGCTCACACGAATTTCAAGCACATTTTCTCCTATGTTCAACATCCTCTCGGGGATTCTAACAACAAAAGAAGTATAACCTCCGATATGTTTTGAGAGAAATTGACCATTGATAAAAATTTGACACTCGTAATTTATACCGTAAGCGACGAGAAAAAGCGCTCTATCATGCACAACGGAATCTTGAAGTTCAAAACTTTTTCTGAATATAACCTTTCCATTAAAATCATAAGCGGACGGTATCAAAATCTCCGACCATTTTTTTTCTCCTTCAACTTTTACAAGCCATTTGCCAGAAAGATCAACTTTTAACCTCGTATTCGTATCTTGAAACATTCCAGCATCAATTCCGATCAAAGTCGGTTGACCGTTGATGAAAAATTTTCTTTCTTCACCTTGAAGTGCGTTTAAGTTAAAGATTGAAAAAGACAGAAGTAAAACGAGTAGAAAAATTTTTCTCACCTTATCTTTCAGCATTTGTTGTGATTTGCTTTTCTATCAACATAAGTTCATAAACTTTGCTATGCCACCGAGAAACTTGATCATATGTTAAGAATTTAATCCTGCTATTTATCGGCTTAAAGGCACTTGCCTCAATTCTTGACTTAAATTCTTTATATCTCTCTTTTGGCGATACAATATAAAATCTGGCGTTAAAATCTTGCAATTCTAGAAATTTCAGAAGTGAATTTTTAAAATCGGAGGTATGATCAATTTCAAATGCACTTGATGGGAATCCTCTTTCGTTGAACCAGATGACATCTATTGTTTTCACCCGCCGAATAATTTTATGATATGTAAAGTTTAGGATTTCTTTTAAACTTGCGAATTCACCAAGAGTTCTGCCGTTGAATTTCTTATTTTTATCTTGTGGCGGAATATATGTTTTAAAACCTTTAATTTCTCCAATCTGAACAAGCAAGCCTTGATAAAACGAATGGATTGAGTCCTCTTTCGGAGTTTCTTTTCCTTCAAGAAGCGCGAGAATTTCATATGGCAAATTATCTTTGTATGAAATTAAAGCCCACAAACCAGGTTTTACCCGAAAGAAAAAACGCTTATCCTGGACTATCCTTCTAATCGTTGCAAATGGTGTTTTAGTTTTCCATTTGATTTTGGATTCTTCCAAGAACTTAAGAACATTCTCATAAAGATAGCCAAGCGTAGCGTAACCACCATTTTTTTCCATAACTTTTATTACGACCTCATACTGTTTCAACGCAGTGTAAACTTAATTTTCAATCAACCTCAAATTTTGTTAATTCTTTAAATGCGAAAAATCGGTTTTGGATTTCGTTCCAGGACAAATTTTTTATTCTGTTAATTCCAAAATCTTCAACGCAAAATGAAGCGATAGCGCTTCCATATATTACTGCACGTCTTAAATTTTTCTCGGAGAAATCTTTCGTTTTAGCAAGCCATCCTGCGAAACCACCGGCAAATGTATCGCCTGCACCCGTTGGATCCTGAATCGCCTCAATTGGATAAGCCGGCGCTGAAAAAATTATACTATCAATCATAAGAACCGCGCCATGCTCACCCTTTTTGATGATGACAATCTCTGGACCAAGATTTAAAATTTTCTTTCCCGCTTTTATCAAGTTCGGCTCACGTGCAATTTGTCTTGCCTCCGCATCGTTTACGATTAAAACATTTACACGCTTCAATGTCTCCAAAAGTTCATCGTATTTCCTCTCAATCCAGAAATTCATCGTGTCTGCGATTACAAGCTTTGGGTTATAAACCTGATCAAGAACTCTCATTTGAAGAACAGGGTCAATGTTCCCAAGACATACAATCTCACTTGATTTAAACTCATCAGGTATCACAGGGTTAAAATCAGCAAAAACATTTAACTGCGTGTAAATTGTCTCGCGAGTGTTCATATCGTAGTGATATTTCCCAGCCCATCTAAATGTTTTTCCGTTTGGGATAATTTGAAGACCTTTTAGATTAACACCTCTGCTTTGAAGCTCGCTTATGACATCCTCAGGGAAATCATCTCCAACAACACCGACAAGACCGATTGATCTTGTGAAATAACTTGCAGAAATAGAAATGTAAAGAGCCGAACCACCGGGTGTTTCATCAACACGCGAAAATGGTGTCTCAATTGTATCAAGTGCTATTGAACCAACGACAAGTAGTTCCAAAACTTACGCCTCCTTATTTTTTCTTATCTCCTGTTTCAATGAATGGTCTTATAAGCTCAATCGGGATCGGGAATATTGTCGTTGAATTTCTCTCCGATGCAACTTCTGAAAGCGTCTGCAAAAATCTTAACTGTATCGCTGTTGGATACTGACCGATGATCTGAGCTGCTTCAGCGAGTCGTTGAGCAGCTTGATATTCTCCTTCTGCATTGATAACTTTTGCTCTTCTTTCTCTTTCCGCTTCCGCCTGCCTTGCCATCGCCCTTTGCATTTCAACTGGAAGATCAACATGCTTTATCTCAACCATTGAAACTTTAATTCCCCACGGATCTGTGTGGGCATCAATAATCTGCTGTAAATTTTGGTTTATCTTTTCTCTTTCGGCAAGAATTTCATCAAGTTCGCTTTGACCAAGAACACTTCTCAATGTCGTCTGTGAAAGTTGTGAAGTCGCATAGAGATAATCTTCAACCTCAACTATTGCTTTTTCAGGGTCAACAACTCTAAAATAAACGACGGCATTAACTTTAATTGAGACATTATCCCTTGTTATCACATCCTGCGGTGGGACATCAAGCACAACTGTTCTTAAACTTACCTTTACCATTCTATCAACTATCGGAATCAAAAATATAAGTCCCGGACCTTTTGCTCCAATTAATCTTCCAAGTCGGAACACAACTCCCCTTTCATATTCACGCAAAACTCTTATAGCACTTGAAAGTATGATAACTAAAAAAACGATTATTACAGTTAAAAGTGAAATCGTCATGGCTTGACCTCCATTTTTGGTTTATGTCTTCTTGTTAAGTTTTTCAACTTTTAAAGTTAAACCCTCAATTCCTCTGACAACTATCTCTTCATTTTGATTGATTTCATCTTGGCTCATTGCTTTCCAGATTTCGCCGTGAACTCTGACCTGACCTGTAGCCCATCCATTTGAAGCTGGTTTAAATTGCGTAAGTGCGATCCCGGTTTCACCAATTAATCCTTCTTTCCCAGTCGTTGGCTTTCTTCTCTGAGCTTTTAAAGCCATACCGATTGCAAAAAGGAAAAATAGAACAGTTAAAGCAACCGCTGTTATTATAACTGTTAATGATATTTGCATAAGTTCAAACGGTGAATTTATTAACATTATTGAACCAAGCAAAAGTGAAATTGCACCGCCTATTGTGAGCAAACCGTGGCTTACGATTTTAATTTCAAGAAGCAAAAGAATTATACCAAGAATTATCAAAGCAAGTCCCGCGTAATTTATCGGCAGTGCTTGAAGAGAATAAAAAGCAAGTATCAAGCAAATTGCACCTATCACGCCAGGGAAAATTGAACCCGGATTGTAAAGTTCAAACAAAATTCCGTAAATCCCGAGCAAAAGCAAAATATACGCAATGTTTGGGTCGCTTATCAAAGCAAGGAGTTTCTCACGCCAGTTCATCTCAACAAATTTTATCCTTGCATCTTTCACATTTAAAACAACTTCCCTTGAATCAACCTTTACAACTTTGCCGTCAATTTTTTCAAGTAAATCTTTCAAATCCTTCGCTATAAGGTCAATTACGCTATCTTTTAATGCTTCCGTTTCAGTTGAAGATATACTTTCGCGAACCGCTTTTTCAGCCCATTTGACATTTCTATTCCTTTTTTCAGCGATTGTCCTGACGAAAGCAGCCGCATCATTGGTTATCTTTTGTTCCATAACTTTTGATGTATCACCAACACCTCCGATCCCGACGGGATGAGCAGCTCCGATATTTGTTCCCGGAGCCATTACCGCAATATGAGCCGAAAGGGTTATGAAGACGCCAGCTGAGCCTGCTCGTGCTCCTGATGGATAGACGAATACGATGACAGGAATTTCCGCACCGAGAATTGATTTGACAATGCTACGTGTTGATTCAAGTAATCCACCAGGTGTGTCAAGTTCTATGATAAGGCATTGAGCGCCTTCTTCGGTTGCCTTCTTGATTGAATTTGAAATATATTCCGCTGTTGCCGGATTTATTGCGCCTTCAACTTTTATCACATAAACAAAATTATCCGCAAAAACCCAACCTGTGAAAAAAATCAAAAATAAAATTAACTTTCTCATCATCGGGGGCTTATTTATTTTTCCTTCAAATCAATTTTACGAAAAAAGTTGCATTGTTGCAAGAAAACAAAATCATTTGATCAAAATCATTTTCCTCGTCTGTGAAAATTTGCCCGCAATCAATCTATAAAAATAAACCCCCGAAGGAAGGTCATCGGCTTCAAATTTTATCCTGTGAACCCCAGATTCAAATTCACCATCAACAATTGTGCTTATTTCTCGTCCAAGAATATCATAAACATAAATCTTAACATAACTTTTCACCGCCAAACTAAACTCAATAATTGTTGATGAATTGAATGGATTCGGATAATTTTGAGAAAGTGAAAAATCAAGCGGAATTTCACTTGAATAAACAGATGTAATTTTCCCACCAACCTGTAAATCGTCAAAATACAATTCACCTTCTTTATCTGCGCCCGAAACTTGTCTTACAACTATGCTGTGAAATTGTTTGCTTGTCCCAGGAATTGACGAAATTGGTAAAGATATAAATCTCCACCCATACCAATTTATGTTTCCAAGATCAACAATGTAATTGCTTGGATTGTAGAACCACAATTCAAGTTTATTTCCACTTAAATCGCCATAAATCCACAAGCCAAGGTCTCCATACGAATCCGCTATCCCAGGCTTTGATGCGTTATAAACTCTCACAACACCGCCAGCATTACCCGTGAATTTATAAGTTAATTTCCCTGAATTTGAACCGCTTATTTTTTTCTCACTTGTTATCACGAAATTTGTCATCGTCGTATCAACCCCGATGGTGCTTCCGCTTTGAGATGGTTTCCACCACGATCCGATCGTTTCAAAAGAATCAATCAAAGTTCCTTGATAGAAAAATCCGGGTTCGGTTTTAAAGGTGAAAACATAATCTTCCGCCGTTGCATTTCCAAATAAATCTTTAAGCCCAGCCAAAAATTTAACTTTATAAGTTTTATCACGCATTAAAACACTTGCTGGTTTAAATGTCACGATGCTTTTATCATCTTTTATGATATGTCTTCCGCTCGTGATTGAAACAATTTGATCGTTTTCATCAAACAATCTCACACGGCTTGATAAACTTGCACTTTCAATCGGTTCATTAAAAACGAACTTCATCTCAGCATAAATGCTCACACCATCGCCTACGGGATAACCCTTTACAACAGCAGGCGGAGTCACATCCGGCGCTGTCGTTGTAAACTCAATGATATACGGATCACCCGGAACCCCATCACCATCTCCATCAATCTTCAAACCGAAAACACTTTTTGCCCCCGTGTCAATTTTGATAGTGTATGTTGTTGAAAATTCCCAAAACTTGTTCGGCTTAATTTCAAGCGTTTTTTGATCCGAACTCCAAATCAATGTCACCGTATCTCTTGGATTTATCACAAGATTTGACTCAACAGATAACTTATCCATAGGTATTGAAAAGTTGATGACAACTGATTTATAAGCAAGGAAATTGCGTGTCCCAGATTCTGGTATAACAGAAACAACTTTCGGAGCAACTTGATCAGCCCGAATCAAATTTAAATAATAACTCCAGTTCCAACCCGGTCCAGGATCAGTATGATTGTTGCAGGATGTTGGATAAGTTGAAGCAGGATCATAAGTTGCAAAGTCCCACTCCCGACGAACAACAGGCCATTGTGGCTGTTGCCAGAAATTGTGTCCTATGATATGATTGCTGTCAACTGGAATGCTCCATCTGTTAACCATATTTCTCACAAGTTTAGCCGATTCAAGATACATAATAGGAGTAAACCAAACCTGTGGATTCTCAATGTATCCTTCGTGTTCAATTCCAAGCGTAAAATTGTTCCAACATCTTGCATGCCAAGCTTTATCTTTTTCTCGCACAAGTTGAACGATATAACCATCTGAACTGCGAATTACATAATGAGCACTTGCTTGTGAAGATGGATTTTTAAGCCACGAAACAGAACCTGCAAAACTTCCTTGTGTTACATGGATTACAATTCTTGTCGTATAAGGTCTGTTTGCTGTGTAATTTGGGCTTGGATCCCAAACCGCAGGCGGATAATCATCTGAATTTATTTCATCTGGATTTACAATTTTTAAACCCGCCTTTTCAAATAAATTTTTCGGAAAAATTGATAAATCAACATCCATCTTCTCAATTTTTATCCCGAAACCATCAAAACCCGTTGAAAGAGCTTTATAAACATCATAAGCAAAAATCTGCGCTATCTCCGGCTGTGGGATTCCGCTGAACTTTGCAACGGCATCTTTATAATCTTCAATTCTTGACACTCCTTTTTTCAAACCTTTTTCAGATGAAAATTTTGCAAGTAGAGATGCACCCGCCCTTATGTTTTGATAAACATCTTTTTTCACAACTTCAATCGGGAGATTAAGCAATTTAGCCCCTTCAACCAAACTATGCCCGAACCAGTCATCATCTCTCAAACCCATAATCCCGTAAACAGGTGGTCTTCCATCGCAAGGTGGAGCAAATTTCTCAGGCTCTATGTGAACCCATCTCGTATTCACAAATGCAATCGCTTCAAGAAGTTCAGATGGAACGCCAAATTCATCGCCAGCAAGTTTAAAATAATTTTTCAAATCCTGTGTTTTGATTAAGCCCGGCAGAAACATCAAGATTAAAATCAATTTGCGCATTTTGATCACAAAGTTTATTTAAAATCTCAATTTAAAGATAAGAAATGCCAAAACATCACGCAACAAATTTTTGGGTAAATTCGCATAATTTTACAAAAACCATTTTTTTGTTTATCTTTAACTTGAAAAAGCAAAAATTTTTCACACCGAAAAATGGCGGAGTTAAAAATCAAAAATGAAACTGGCTTCGTCTTAATTGATGGGTCAATCGGAGAAGGAGGTGGGCAAGTTTTAAGGACATCGCTAACACTGTCCGTTTTACTTTTAAAACCATTTGAAATGATCAACATCCGAGCAAACAGACCAAATCCGGGAATACAAGCACAGCATTTGAAAGCAATTGAAGCGTCTGCTCTGATCTCAAATGCAATCGTTGAAGGTGCAACCTTAAAATCAAGCAGAATAAAATTTTCCCCAAAAGAGATAAAAGCGGGGAATTTTAAATTTGACATCGGGACAGCCGGCTCAACTTCGCTTGTTCTTCAAACTCTTTATCTGCCACTTTCATTTGCGGAAGCAACTTCCGTTCTCTCAATCACCGGTGGGACTCATGTTTCGTGGAGTCCAACTTTTGATTACATCAAAAATTGCTGGCTTTACTTTATGAGCAAAATTGGGCTTAACATAAAAGTTGAAATGAAAAGAGCCGGATTTTATCCGCACGGTGGTGGCGAAATTAAAGCAATTATAAACCCTGTAAACGAGATAAAAGCATTAAACCTCACCGAGCGTGGGAAACTTTTGAAAATTCAAATTTACTCCGCACACACAAACTTAACAGATGAAGTTGCAAAAAGACAGGCAAAAACCGCCGAAAAAATTTTGAAAAATTACGGCGAAATTGAAACAACAATTGATAACCTGCCATCATATTCAAAAAATACAACGATAGCAATAACTGGAATTTTTGAAAATTCCGTCTGCTGTTATACAAATCTTGGCGAAAAAGGGAAACGTGCGGAGGTTGTCGCCGAAGAAGCGTGCGAAAAATTTTTAAAATTCATCTCATCAGATTCAGCAATTGACGAATATATGGCTGATCAAATTTTGCTTCCGCTTTCAATCGCAAACGATGTCTCGGAATTTACGACATCAAAAATTACAAACCATCTCAAGACAAATATGGATACAATAAAAAAGTTTCTTGATGTTGATTTTGAAATTTCAGAATTGGGCGAAGCATTCAAAGTAAAAATAAAACCAGCAAAGATAGACATATGAAAGTAAGAACCTTGAAAATTTCAAGTAAGGAAGAAGCGTTTGAGGAAATTTCAAGATTTGGCGAGATTGAAAGCGAAATTTCATCTGAATTGAAGCCGGAAAAATTTTTAAATTTGAACTTCAAAATTGAAAATGTAAGCGATGAAGTTGCTCTCTTCATTTCAAGAGAGGTGGCAAAATTTTTCAAAGCGGATGTCTTCGTTTCAAAGTCAGATGAAAACGGAAAAAGAAATCTTTTGCTTTCAATCAAAGAAGAAAATCTCGGATATATTTTGAATGCTTTAAAAAATTTTTCCAGCGATGGGAGAGAACTTGCAGAGAAAATTGAACTTGCTAAAAATGGATTTTTCAACGATGAATTAGTTTATAAATTTGGCGGAAAAATTTTTGATTTTTCAAAAAGGACATATGTGATGGGAATTTTGAATGTCACGCCGGATTCGTTTTCAGATGGAGGAAAGTATTTCACACTTGATTCTGCGATTGAACACGCAATGAAGATGATTGAAGATGGTGCGGATATAATTGATGTTGGAGGTGAATCAACACGCCCCGGCTCTGAACCCGTCCCAATTGAGGAGGAATTAAGAAGAGTAATTCCCGTTATAAAAGAACTTGTCAAAAGAACCAATGTCCCAATTTCAATTGACACATATAAATCAGAAGTTGCAAGACAAGCGCTTGAAGAAGGCGTAGTGATTGTAAATGATATAAGCGGTTTAAAATTTGACAAAAAAATGGCAGATATTGTCGCAAGTTATAAAGCAAGCATCGTGCTTATGCATATAAAAGGAACTCCTAAAACGATGCAACAAAATCCACATTATGATGATGTGATCTCCGAAATTTATTCTTATCTTTACGAAAGTATTGAAATAGCGAAAAGCGTAGGAATTGAACAAATTATCGTTGATCCCGGAATTGGTTTCGGTAAGAGATTAATTGACAATCTTGAAATAATCAGACGACTTCGTGAGTTTAAATCGCTTGGGTATCCGGTTTTAATTGGAGTTTCAAGAAAATCTTTTATCGGAAATGTTTTAAATCTTCCGGTTGAAGAACGACTTGAAGGGACAGCCGGAGCGGTTGCTATCTCCGTATGGAATGGCGCAAATATAGTTAGAGTCCACGATGTTAAGGAAATGGCAAGGGTTGTTAAAATTGTGGATGCAATAAAGCAGGTTCAAATTAAACAAACTCAAATTTAATGGTTGAGATTTTAAAAATAGGTTTTCTTCGCCTTTCGCTTGTTGATTTGATTGACATTTTAATTGTGAGTTTGATAATTCGTCAACTTTACATTTGGATGCGTGGGACGATAGCAGCACAGATATTTCTGGGGCTTTTGTTTCTCGTGTTTTTATCATTTGTTTCGGAGATGTTGAATTTAAAAGTTTTAAATTGGATGTTAAAATTTGTGAGCGATGTTTGGGTTCTTGCCTTTATAATTTTATTTCAGCCAGAGTTAAGACGACTTCTTATGCTCGTCGGAAATAATCCACTGTTTCGGCTCGTCTTTAAACCAAATGTCACCGCAGTAATTGATGAAATAGTTGAAGCGGTTGCTGAAATGTCTCAGAAACAAATCGGGGCTTTAATTGTCATACCACGACAGACGGGGATAAGGTCAATAATTGAAACCGGAGTTCCAATTCAAGCGAAGGTGACGAAAGAACTTTTAATGACGATCTTTTTCCCAAGGTCTCCTCTTCACGATGGCGCAGTTGTAATTTCAGGCGATAGAGTTGAAGCAGCTGCTTGCACGCTTCCTTTGAGCGCACAATTAAAAATTGGAAATTTTCTTCTTGGGACAAGGCACAGAGCAGCTTTGGGGCTGAGCGAAATCTCCGATGCAATTGTCATCGTCGTAAGCGAAGAAACAGGGACAATTTCAATAGCTGAATCTGGAAAATTAACACGTGGATTATCACCGGAGGGATTGAGGAAAAAACTTCTTTCAGAACTTCAAGCGCAGGATAAATCTCCAAAAGAAATTTTTGAAGAGGTTTCTCAAAGTGAATAAATTTTGTGCCGTAATCCCAGCGTATAATGCAGAAAGAACAATTGGAAAATTAATCCAAAAAGTTTCGCAATTCATACCAGCAAATGATATAATTGTTGTTGATGATGGCTCAACAGACAAAACAGGAGATATTGCTTTAAATTCCGGAGCGAATGTTTTAAAACTTGATAAAAATTACGGCAAAGGCAAAGCTTTGAAAACTGGATTTGAATTTGCAAAGTTGAATAACTATACCGCAGTTCTCACGCTTGATGCAGACCTGCAACATAATCCAGATGAAATCCCGAAATTTTTTGAAAAGTTTAACGAAGGTTTTGACATCGTGATTGGAAACAGGATGAAGAATTTAAAACCAATGCCAATTGAGAGAATCTTTTCAAACAAGACGACCTCTTTTTTAATCTCGTTAAGAACAGGTCAAAAAATTCTTGACAGTCAGTGCGGATTCAGATTGATAAAAATTGAAGTGATTAAAAGCATTGATGTTAAAAGTGACAGGTTTGCATTTGAGAGCGAATTTTTGATAAAGGCTCTTCTGCATGGATTCAAAGTTGGATTTGTTGACATTGAGACGATCTACAACGGTGAGAGAAGTTATATAAAACATTTCAAAGACACATTCAATTTTGTGTCAATTTATGTTCAAAGTTTTTTCTGGAAAAACAAACTTTAAAAGTGAATTTGGGAAGATTTGAGGAAGAAAGAAAGGCGATGGTTGAACTTTTGAGAAGGCGTGGGATAAAAGACGAAAACGTCCTGCGTGCAATGGAAAAAGTTCCAAGACATCTTTTCGTCCCCGAAGCATTTATTCACTATGCTTATGATGATTCTGCGCTCCCGATTGGTTGCTCTCAAACAATTTCACAGCCATACACCGTTGCCTATATGACGGAAGCTCTTGAAGTAAAGCCAGGAGATAAAATTCTTGAAGTTGGAACTGGTTCAGGTTATCAAGCAGCGATACTTGCGGAAATGGGCGCTCAAGTTTTTACAATTGAAAGATATGAAGAACTTTTAAAGACAGCGCTTGAGACACTTTCAAAACTTGGATATAAAGTCATCGGCACAGTTGGAGATGGCTCAATTGGCTGGAGCGAATTCGCACCTTATGATGGGATAATTGTCACAGCAGCTGCGCCTAAACTTCCAAAATCACTCGTAAAACAACTCAAAGTCGGAGGGCGTCTCGTCATACCGATTGGAGACCTTGATGTTCAAGAACTTTACATCGTGAAAAAAATTGACGAGAATAAACTTAGCATAAAGAAAAAGTTTGGCTTTAAATTTGTCCCGCTCATTGGGAAAGAGGGATGGAGTGAAAATACATCAAGAAACAATGGCAAATGAAATTAAACTATGGAAAGAAAAGCACTTGCGATAGTTGGACCAACTGCATCGGGGAAGACGAAACTATCCTTGATAGTTGCTGAAAAGATAAATGGAGAAATTATCTCCGCCGATTCACGGCAAATTTACAGATATATGGACATAGGAACTGCCAAACCCACACTTGAAGAACGCCAAAAGGTAAAACATTACTTCATTGATGAACTTGACCCGAATGAAGAATTTAACGCTGGTATATTTGGTGAAAAAGGTAGAGAAATAATTGAAGATATTTTTTCAAGAGGAAAAATTCCGATAATCGTTGGTGGTTCAGGACTTTATGTTAAGTCGTTGATTGATGGATTTTTTGAAGGACCGGGTGCGGACTGGGAATTAAGAGAGATGCTTTACCGAAAAGCAAGCCAACTTGGGAAAGAAGCAATTTATGAGGAGTTGAAGAAGGTTGATCCAGTGTCAGCGGAGAAAATACACCCGAACAATTTAAAAAGAATAATAAGAGCGTTGGAAGTTTATTACATCACGGGCAAACCAATCTCGCAGATGCAAAAGGAAATAAAACCCGAGATAAATTTCAAAACAATTCAAATCGGTCTAAACTGGGACAGAAAAAAACTTTACAAACGAATTGAGGAAAGGGTTGATAAAATGATAAAGGATGGTTTAATTGAAGAAGTGAAAAAATTGAGAGAACTTGGATTTGACAAAAATTTAAATTCACTTCAAACCGTCGGATATAAAGAGGTCTTTGACTATCTTGACGGCTTGATTTCATACGAGCAAATGATTTACCTAATAAAGCGAAATTCAAGAAGATACGCAAAAAGGCAATTGACCTGGTTCAGACAGGATAAGCGAATAATCTGGCTTGATGTTGATGAAAGCACCGACTTTGAGAAGCTTGCTGATAAAGTGATTGAAATTTTCAATACTCATATACCATCCTGACAAATACGGGGAATTTAACTTGACAATTGTTGAGTGATTTTTTATCTTAAAATCAAAAAGGGACTATGATAAATCTTCAAGGTCGTGTTGCTCTCATTACAGGTGGTTCAAGAGGAATTGGCAGAGCAACAGCAATTTTATTTGCAAAAGCAAATGCGGATGTCGCAATCACATATCATGTTAATGAAAACGCAGCAAAATCCACGCTTGAAGAAATTCAAAGGCTTGGCAGAAAAGCCATAGCGGTAAAAGGAAATGTTGGCAAATCCGAAGATGTGAAGAGAATGGTGAAAGAAGTTATGGATTATTTTGGAAGAATTGATGTCCTTGTAAATAACGCCGGTATCTGGACATATGGAGCAATTGGAGAGATGCCAGAGGAGGTTTGGGATGAGACAATGGATGTAAATTTAAAAAGCGTTTATCTTTTTACAAACGAAGTTGTCCCGATAATGAAAAAACAAGGTTGGGGAAGGATAATAAACATTTCATCAACCGCTGGACAGCGTGGAGAAGCATTTCATTCTCATTATGCAGCTTCAAAGGGAGCGATAATTGCTTTTACAAAATCGCTTGCGGTTGAACTTGCGAAATACAATATACTTGTAAATTGCGTCGCCCCCGGCTGGGTCAATACAGATATGTGCGCAGAAGTTTTCAAAGATCCAAATTTCGTTGAACAGGTCAAAAGCACAATACCGCTTGGCAGAATTCCTGGTCCAGAAGAAATAGCAGGACCTGTTCTCTTTCTTGCATCTGAACTTGCAAACTGGATAACTGGAGCAACGATTAGCGTAAATGGTGGCTCTGTTCTCTGTGGATAATCAAAAATTAATTTCATAAAAAAATGGAAAAATCCACAAAGGTTAATCCTAACAAAGAATTTTACGGAAAAAATTTAACAGGGATTGAAATTTTCATCCGTTCGCTAATTGAAGAAAATGTTGAAGTTGTCTTTGGTTGCCCCGGAAATGCAGTTTTAGGGATATTTGACGCTTTAATTGACATTGCAGGTAGCGATTCATCCGAAGCAAAGATAAAAATCGTCTTTGCAAGACATGAATCTGGAGCGGTTTTATCAGCGAGCGGATACGCAAGGGCAAGTGGAAAACCCGGCGTTGTGATCGCTTCATCTGGTCCAAGCGCATCAAATCTCGTCACAGGAATTGCAGATGCAAACATGGATTCAGTTCCTCTCGTAATCTTCACAGCACAAGTTCCGACGAAATTAATTGGGAATGAAACATTTCAAGAAGTTGACATCGTCGGTATAACAAGACCTATAACAAAGCATAATTTTCTCGTCACAAAAATAAGCGAACTTACGACAACTATAAAATCAGCCTTTTATATTGCGAAAACAGGAAGACCTGGACCCGTTCTCGTTGACTTACCAAGAGACATATTGTCCGAAAAATTTACATTTGAATATCCAGAAAAAGTAAATCTCCGCGGTTATAATCCTGTTTATTCCGCTCATTCAGGTCAAATAAAACGTGCTGCTGAAATAATTAACAATTCATCAAAACCTGTTATAATCGCCGGCGGTGGTGTCATAGCAAGCAATGCATTTGCTGAATTAAGAGAATTTGCAAGGAAGATAAATTCACCCGTGACGACGACATTGATGGCGCAGGGAGTTTATCCAGAAGATGATCCTCTTTCTCTGGGAATGCTTGGGATGCACGGAACTTGGTATGCTAATTTTGCGGTGAATGAATCTGATTGCGTCATCGCAATTGGTTCACGACTTGATGATAGAGTTACGGGCGATGTGAATAAATTTGCTCCTAATGCAAAGAAAATTCACATTGATATTGATCCCGCTTCAATCAGCAAAAACATCAAAGTTGATGTCCCCATCGTCGGAGATGTAAAAGATGCGCTCAAAAAATTAATCCCACTGGTAAAAAATTTGAATACAGAAGAATGGCTCAAACAAATCAAAAAGTGGAAAGAAGAACATCCATTAAAGTATGAAATTGGAAAAGAAATTCGTGTTCAATATGTGATTGAAAAACTCCGTGAATTAACTGGCGGGAATGCGGTCATCGTTACGGATGTGGGACAATTTCAAATGTGGACGGCACAATTTTTTAAATTTCTTTACCCCAGAACTCATATAACAAGTGGTGGTTTAGGGACGATGGGATTTTCTCTTCCCGCTTCAATCGGAGTTGCAATGGCTGTAAAAGATAGACCCGTCATATCTTTAAATGGAAACAGAGGATTTCAAATGAATATACAGGAACTTGCAACAATTTCAGCATACAATCTTCCAGTGAAAATTTTAATCTTCAACGATGGTCACATTGACATAACAAGACAATGGCAAGAACTTCACTGGAGAAAATTTTTCAATGAGATTTTGATTGACAAATCTTGTCCTGATTTCATCAAAATTGCCGATGCTTATGGAATTCAAAGTTTCAGAGTTGAATTGATTTCAGATGTTGAATCAACATTGAAAAAGGCACTTGCCTTGAGAGATAAACCTGTTTTAATTGAGTTCAAGACCATTTATGAAGAAAATGTATTCCCACACATTCCAATAGGTGGCTCGGTGAAAGATATGATTGAACATTAAAAAAATTTTGGAGGGAAGATGAAACATACAATTTCAATACTTGTTGAAAATAAATTCGGAGTTCTGACGAGGATCGCTGGACTTTTTAGCGCAAAAGGTTATAACATTGAAAGCATATCCGTCGGACCAACGGAAGACCCAAGCATATCAAGAATGACGATTGTAACAAATGGAGACGACGATCAGATTGAGCAAATAATAAAGCAACTTAACAAGTTAATTGACATTTTAAAAGTCGTTGACTTAACAAATGAACCGTTCGTTGAAAGAGAACTTGCTTTGATAAAGGTTAAGGTTAATCCTTACACAAGAAGCGATGTAATTGAAATTTCAGACATTTTCAGAGCAAAAGTTGTTGATATAGGTCCGACGACTTTGACTGTTGAAGTCACAGGCAAAAGCGACAAAATAACAGCGATGATAAACATGCTCGCACCTTATGGAATCGTTGAACTTGCAAGGACTGGCGTTGTGGCATTAAAAAGAGAATTCAAAGGTGAAGTTTACGAGTCCAAAGAGATCAAAATGATAAAAAAGAAAGCCAGACAAAAACCCGAGAACGAAACAAATAAGGATTAAAACATAACTTCAAGCGAGACGAAGACAAAATATCCTGTGCTCACCAAACTGTTTATATTGTTGAAGGCAAAATTAACTTTTGAGAGATCATTCGCTGAAACGATCTTGTGCTGGTAAATCAAAAGAACGCCTATCAAGATCAATCCAATCGTGTAAATTGTTCCAAGATTTAGGATATATTTTAAAGCAACGAAGGATAAAAATGTTAAGAGATGAATTGTGGATGAAATCTTTAAAGCTTTTTCAATCCCGAATTTTTGAGGTATTGAATAAAGCCCATGTTTTAGGTCAAACTCATAATCCTGACACGCATAGATTATATCTGAAGCGGAAATCCAAGTCAAAACCGCAAACCCGAGAATAATTGGAGCTAAATCAAATCTTCCTGCTATTGCAAGCCATGCCCCGACAGGAGCAAGCCCGAGCGAAACACCAAGAAAAAGATGTGAAAGCCATGTAAATCTTTTGGTAAATGAATAAAAGAAAACTACCGCAAGTGCCACGGGCGAAAGATAAAAGCAAAGTTTGTTAAGTTTATACGATGCGTAAACGAAAAGAGCAGAGAAAAAAATTATAAAAACAATAGCTTCAATGTCGTTATCTTTCCAGATGGAAGTTCCCTGTTCTTTGTTCTTGGGTTTAACGCATCAAATTTTTTATCAACAACTCTATTAAACCCCATCGCTGAACTTCGTGCCCCAACCATTGCAACAAGAATCCAGAACAATTTTTCGGGTGTAACTCTGTAATGAAGTGAAGCAAGGACAACGCTTGAAAGTGCAAATGGAAGTGCAAAAAGAGTGTGAGAAAATTTTATCATCCTACCGTAAGTTATCAGCTTATCAATCAGCGCCTTCGGATTCATCATCTTCAACCGTGTTTTCAGGTTCTTTAAGTTTATATTCTTCTATTTTCCTGTAAAGCGTTCTTCTGTCAATCCCGAGAATTTTTGCTGCGTTTGATTTGTGCCATCCGGTTTCTCTTAAAACTTTCAAAATATATCTTTTTTCAAGCTCTTCAAGCGTTATCTTTTCACCAAGTGTAAGCTCTTCAACGATGTTTTCAGCTTTGCAAACTCTTATATGAGGTGGCAAATCATCAACTTTGATTTCATCACTTGTTGATAAAACCACAAGTCGTTCAATTAAATTTTCAAGTTCTCTCACATTCCCAGGCCAAGAATACTTCATCAAACAGGCAAGCGCCTCACGAGATATTTTTATATT
>Ga0105163_1000639_pt1 | contig 20226 bp, 25 predicted proteins | sample JNZ110809AmetaG_FD_81531 | JGI IMG/M metagenome (GOLD analysis project Ga0105163, IMG submission 81531) | Hot spring microbial communities from Jinze hot spring, China to study Microbial Dark Matter (Phase II) - JNZ 110809A | ecosystem: Environmental > Aquatic > Thermal springs > Hot (42-90C) >... | reverse complement strand
ATGCAGGGGAAACAGGGATGAGGCAATGAAACCAACCAATATAAACCTATATCAGAGCTGAACCCCTTTACCTATCTAGTTTGAAATCATATTTCGGTCTGGTTAGATATCCCAACGTTAGGTTAAATATGTCGATTTAACGTTAATTTAGGTAGTGTAGTGATGGTGGTTACCGCATATAAGGTCTTAGTCGTGGGGATCGTTCAGGGAGTTGGCTTCAGACCTCTAGTTTATAGGGTGGCTAAGGGGTTAGGCATCTCAGGCTATGTTAGGAATGTAGGAGGTTCTGAAGTTGAGGTATATGTAGAGGGTTCTAAGGAGGTCTTAGATAGATTTTTAAATATGCTTAGGAGGTCACTACCACCAGTAGCGCGTATTGAGGAATTAGTTGTGGAGGAGGTAGGGGTTAAGGGTCTTGAGGACTTCATGATACTTCCCTCAGTAGATGAGGCCGTTAAATACTCTATGATACCCCCTGACTTCGGGATCTGCGATGACTGCTTAGCGGAGGTTTTAAACCCCAAGGATAGGAGGTATAAATACTACTTCAACTCATGTGTGTGGTGCGGCCCTAGGTTCTCGATGATGTATAAACCACCGTATGATAGAGTTAACACATCTATGAATGACTTCCCACTCTGCGCTGAGTGCTTAGAGGAGTACGGAGACCCTAAAAACGTAAGGAGATTTCATGCGCAGGGGATGAGCTGCCCTAAATGCGGTCCTAGAGTAAGCCTCTACACGAATGATGGGGAGCTGGTAGAGTGTGAGGATCCAGTAGAATTTGCTGGGAAGTTAATTAGTGAGGGCTACATAGTAGGTGTTAAGGGGTTAGGCGGTTACCACATCTCCTCACTAGCTACTGATGATGACGTAGTCTTAAAGCTTAGGCTGAGGAAGAATAGACCGCAAAAGCCCTTCGCCGTCATGGTTTTAAATGAAGTAATAGCTAATAAGATATGTTACTTAAGTGATGATGCTATTCAACTACTTAAATCGCCTGAAAGGCCTATAGTACTACTGCCTAAGAGGGAGGGTAGTCCCATATCGAAGTATGTCTCACCAGGTCTAGATGTTGAGGGTTTATTCCTCCCATACACAGCCCTACACTACCTACTACTTAGCAGTATTAAGGATAAATTCGCCATAATGACGAGCGGTAACCCTAAAGACAAGCCCATGTGTATTGATGAGGAATGCGCCTTCAAACACCTTAGAGGTTACGTCGACTACTTCTTAATCCATAATAGGGTGATAGTTAACAGGGTTGATGACAGCGTCTTAAGGTTTACTGATGGGGAGCCGGTAATGATTCGGAGGGGTAGGGGGTACGCACCTATGTGGATTAAAACTAGGTTTAAGTTTAAGAACCCAGTCATAGCTTTTGGTGCTGAATTACAGACTGCAGGTGCTATAGCATTTGATGATAAGGTCATACTCACTCAGTACATAGGTGATGTAGATGATTACGACGTCCTAAGCGATTTGGATAAGTACTTAAGCTGGTTCGTAAAGATCTACAACGTAGATTTAAGTAATGCGTACCTAGTAGTTGATAAACATCCAGGTTATACGTCTAAACTACTGGCTCAGCACTACCTAAGCAAGTACGGTGGTAGGCTGATTGAGGTTCAACACCACTACACACATGCGTTAGCAACTGCTGCAGACCTAGGTCTAGACCCTCAGGAGGAGTTCCTCTCAGTAGTGCTTGACGGTATAGGTTACGGCGACGATGGAAACGTGTGGGGTGGGGAGGTCTTCAAGTTAGATTACTCACATTACGTGAGGGTAGGTCATTTAGAATATGTTCCAATACCAGATGCTGTAAACTCTATTAAGTACCCGGCTAGAATGCTCCTCTCATACCTCCGCAAACTCTTAAGCAGTGATGAAGAGGTAATCGAGGTTTTACGTAGGCTGGGTTTAGCCAAGGCATTCCGCTATAGCTTTGAGGAAGCCTACGTAGTCCTCCAGCAAATACGGAACTCTAAGATCATGACATCAAGTACGGGTAGGTTCTTAGACTCCATCTCAGCACTACTTAAAATATGCTTTGAGAGGACTTACGAAGGTGAGCCAGCAATAAAGTTAGAGTCTGCTGCCCGTGGGGGGAAGGTCAAAGACGAATTAGATGGGATGGTATCAGAGATTCAAGGTAGGTACGTAGTCTTAACGACTAAGATACTTAACTACGTATTAGAATCCTTAGGCAGTACTGATGTTAGAGACATAGCATACACAGTACAATACAATTTAGGAAGAGCTCTAGGCGAAGTTGTCTGTAGGTTAACATACGGTAGTAGGTTTAACCATGTAGTCTTAGGCGGTGGGGCCGTAGTTAACTCAGTAATTGTTAGTGGGATTAAGAGGTCCCTAAAGGAGTACGACATTAAGATCTACCTACCAAAGAGGTTACCACCTAATGATGGAGGTATTGCGGTAGGTCAGGTCGTAAGTACTTACAGTTTTAATTCAATATGATTTGAAGGGGTCAAGAAAAATATTTTAAGGTTAGCTTTAAAAGTCTTTTAGGTATCTTGGATGGTTAGCGCTAAGATAATTAAGTATTCGCCGTGGTTGTTGCACTTCAATACTGGTGCGTGTAATGGGTGTGATATTGAGGTGTTAGCTGCTTTAACACCTTACTACGACCCTGAGAGATTTGGAGTTAGGCTAGCTCCCAATCCTAGACATGCTGATGTAATGGTTGTTACTGGTGCTGTAACTAAGAAGGCTGGTGAGAGATTGAAGAGATTATACGATCAGATGCCTCAGCCTAAGTTTGTAGTAGCGGTTGGGGCCTGCGCTATAAGTGGCGGTATTTTCTCAGGTTCGTACTCAGTACTAAGCGGTGCTGATAAGGTTGTACCGGTAAGTATGTACGTCCCTGGATGTCCTCCAAGACCTGAGGCAATTCTATACGGGATCGTTAAGCTACTTAGTAAGTTAGATGGTGGTAGGGATGAGTAAGGTATTAGATTTCTTAAGGAGTTTAGGATTAACTCAATTAGAGTCTAAGCAGCCTAGAAGGTACGTCTTTGAGGTAAGTGCTGATAGGCTTAGGGAAGTTATAGCTGGTTTGATCCGAGTTAATGAAAACTTATACGTATCAGCTATTTCAGGAGTTGACTACGTTAGTGAGGGGTTCATAGAAGTTAACTACTGCTTATGGGTTGTCGATGAGAAATTAATGGTCATCCTTAAGGTTAGGGTTCCGAGGGAATCCCCTAAAATACCTACGATCTACGACTTAATTCCAGGAGCTCTGAATAGTGAGTTAGAGGTATATGACCTTCTAGGGGTAGTGTTAGAGGGGAATGATAGGTTGAGGAGGGGCTTCCTAGTACCCTCAGAAGTAGCTTCTCAGGGTTTATTCCCACTTAGAAAGGATTTTAAGGTGTGAGTTATGTCGCTGATAGAGATACCTGTAGGTCCGCAGCATCCAGCCCTCCACGAACCTATAATGCTTAGGGTTAGAGCTGATGGTGAGAGGGTAGTTGACGTCCAAGTAGTTACCGGTTACAATCACAGAGGGGCTGAAAAACTAGGTGAACGTAATACTTGGAGTAAGGATATCTTCCTCTATAGTAGGGTTTGCGGTATATGTAATACAGTTCACGCGCAGACGTATACCCAAGGTGTGGAGGCTATAGGCGGTATTGAAGTACCTCCTAGAGCTCAGTACTTAAGGACGCTGATAATGGAGTTAGAGAGGGTTCACTCACACATACTTATCGCTGCAGTAATGGCTGAAGTAGTAGGTTTTGATAGCCTCTTCATGCTGATGATGAGGGATAGGGAGCCTGTGATGATGCTTAAGGAACTTATTACGGGTAATAGGGTGCTCTCTGACTACTACGTATTAGGCGGTGTTAGAAGGGACATAGACGATGTTAAGAAGGATAAGATATTGAAGGTGTTGGAGAGGGTTGAGGAAAGGGTAAAGTACTATAAGAAGGTGTTTCAAGAGGACTTCACAATAAGTAGAAGGTTGAGGGGTGTTGGAGTAGTAAAACCAGCAGACGCTATAAGGTCCTCATTAGTAGGTCCCACGCTGAGAGGTTCAGGGGTTAAGTCAGATGTTAGGGCGGACGATCCCTACGCAGCATATGGTGAGATACCTTTCAACGTAATTACATATAGTGAGGGGGACTCACTTTCTAGGATGTTGGTCAGATTTGATGAGACCTTAGAGTCTATAGAGATTATTAGATACGTCCTTAACCACCTACCCCAGGGACCTATAACGATTAAAACAGCTGTGAGGGTTTTACCACCTGGTGAGGCTTACTCACGGGTTGAAGCACCTAGGGGTGAGTTATTTTACCACATAGTAAGTAGGGGTGGGGACAAGCCCTACAGGGTTAAGGTTAGGACTCCCTCCTTCCACAACATAATTAACGGTGTAATAGCCTATAGAGAAGCAAACATAGCTGACGTACCAGTAATACTAACTAGCTTCGACCCCTGCATATCATGTACTGAGAGGGTCCTCATAATTGACGAGAAATCAGGTAGTGTGAAGTCTTTAAGACTTAAAGACCTCAGTAAGGGGTGGTTAGGTGGGTCTTAAACTCATTGGTGAGGTATTAAGTAATTTAATTAGGAAGTCATCCACTGTAGAATACCCTAAACAACCACCGCTAGCGTTGCAAGAACATAGAGGACGTCACTACGCAGACCTAACTAAGTGCATCGGATGTAGTTTATGTGCCTTAGAATGTCCTACAAATGCGATAACTATGAATCCACTACCTAGGAAGTTAAAGCAAAATCCGAGGGGTATTTACCCCATAGTCGAGTACGGTAGGTGTATATTCTGCTATAGATGTGTTGAGGTATGCCCTGTTAAGGCATATATCACTACTAACTTCTTCGAGATGGGTTCAGATAAGTTAGGGACTTCTAACGATTTAAGCATGAGTACCTTGCAGGGGATAGAATAATGCTTAAAATTCCTTCCATAATAATTTTAGAAGGTTATTAAGATGGACGTAGAGTCCTTAGTTACATCAGTAATCCTATGTGCGATCCCCATATTCGTACTTGCCTACATACTCTACTTTATTAGGATTTTAAAAGGGCCTACAATACCTGATAGGGTTTTAGCTGTTGATGCATTAGCTTTCGACTTAGTTGTTTTCTTAGTCGTACTGGGGATTTACTTTAAATCACCAATACTGCCTGTTACGGCAGTAGTGCTTGCATTATGGACCTACGCCTTCGACATATTTATAGCTAAATACTTAGAGAGGAGGGAGATGGGTGAGTAGCTATGATTGAATACATTACGGTATTAATAGGTAGTGCACTCCTACTCATAGGGGCTATCTGCGATTTGATAGGTGCTTTAGGGATGAATAGATTTCCGAATTTCTTCGTAAGACTCCATGCAGCTACTGTGGGCACTATAGGCGGGGCTTTCTACCCGCTAATTGGTGCAGCTCTAATAGCGTTTAGCTCAGAATACCTCGGAACTTATAGGTGGTTTGTAGGTGGTTGTGCGTTGGTTTCAGCATTTCTCATACTGATCCTCGCCCCCGCAGGTTCTCACGCACTTGCTAGGGCGGCTCATAAGTCTAAAACAGCTGTTGTAGCGCCTAAGGTAGTAGACCATTTAGAAGAGGATGGAGGTGTTAAGTAGTGGAGGTGACTTACTTACTACTAGCAATTGCTATGTTATTTGCTTTAATAGCTACTTACTTAGCGATAGTTGAGAGGAACTTAGTTAAGGCTGTAGTTCTCTCAGCAGTTCAAAGTGTGGCATTCACGTTAGCCTTATACCTGCTTAGAGCACCTGATATAGTCTTAGTCTACCTCCCAATAACGGTTGGTATCTACCCAGCAGCAATACTATTCTTGATAAAGAAGACTGAGGAGGTTGAAGAGTTATGAAGAAGGAATTACTCATAGCTACATCACTAGCTATTACTGTCGTAATTTTAGCGTACATAGCAACATTAGGCGGTGGGTTAGGACCGCTCTTCAGCGATTTAAGACCTCTGGCTGAGGTTTTCTTAGGTACGACTTTAAATCCTGAGAAAAGGTTTTTCACCGCTATGAGTCCTGAGGGAGTTACAGCTATTGTCTGGGACTATAGGGGCTTAGACACCTTATTCGAGACAGCTGTTTTCTACTTAGCCATCATAGGTGCTGTAGCTATATACAGAGATATTAGTGAGAAGGTAGGCTTTAAAGGTGGTGGGTTAGGGCTCTCTAAGATAGTGAAGGTAGTTACTAAGCTCTTAATACCTATAAATATAGCTATAGCTATCTCCATAGCATTACACGGCCATCTAACTCCTGGCGGGGGTTTTCAAGCAGGTGCGGCAATGGCTGTAGTGCCTATGATACTCATCGTCGTATTCTCCCGCTACTTCCTCCTAGGGTTAAAACTCTCTAAGAGTTTAGCGTTAGCCTTTAGGTCTATAGGACTTGCAGGTATAGCGCTTACAGTATTCTTACCAATAATTATGGCGTTACTCAGCGGCTTTAATGCATATATAATGCAGAATCAGGTTAAGGCCAACGCACCTGTAGGGTTTCCAGCATATGTGGGGAACGTACTAATATCTGGGTCTTTAATACTTTATAACGTATTTGAATTCCTAGCAGTTACTTTCGGATTCTCAATACTTTTCCTCCTACTCTCCATAGAGGAGGACTTAGTTAAAGAGCAGATGAGGGGTGAGGTAGGTGAGCACTGAATTAGATGTATTCTTAGCTAATACTGCCTTAATCTCACTAATAGCTATTATTGGAGTCTCACTCTACGGCATCCTAGCAAGGCCGAACATCATTAAGAAGATAATAGCTTTAACAATATTTACAGACGCAGCCAACTTATTAGCAATTCTCGTAGGTTTTAGGAGGCCGCCCTCAATACCGCCTGTATTACTTGACCTGCAACCAGGTCCTACTGAAATAACTAGGTTTGTAGCTACTGCCGTAGACCCCCTACCACAGGCATTAGTACTCACAGCCATAGTTATAGGTATGGCTGTAAACCTACTGATAATATTTATAGCTCTTCAGCTCTACAGGCTGTATGGCACATTAGACGTTAGAAAGGTAAGGAGGTTGAGGGGGTAGTCTATGAGGTTAGTTAAGATGGTGCCGATAGCGATCCTCACATACGTTGTATACATAGTATTCTCAGGTTCGGTAAGTACTTACGACCTGGTGTTAGGCTTGGTTACAGCTGTGATCTCAGGCTACCTAACATCGGAGTTGTTAATAAGTGATGTGGGTAAGGCATTAAGTATTAAGAGGTTTATGTGGCTTGTAGTCTACGGTATTTACTACTTAACCATTGCTGAGTTTAAAGCTCATTTCGACGTCATTAAGAGGATATTACATCCTAGAATGCCTATCAATCCAGGTATTGTTAGGACGCCCTACAACGTAAGTAATGATTATAGTGTCGTAGCTATAGCGAATTCGATAACCAACACTCCAGGCACGGTTGTCGTCCACTTAGATGAGGAGGGTAGGAAATACTACGTACACTGGATAGATGTTAAAGCACCTGACCCGAAGACGACTTATGAGAATATTGTAAAGAGTTTTGAAAAATACGTTAAGAATATTTTTGAGTAGGTGTTCATGGTGTTTGACTACATTACAATAGGTTTAACCCCGCCGTTAATGATTGCAGCAGCTTTTACGTTACCAATATTTACATTATTTGTTAGGAGGAAGGCTTTCTACGATATGTATGCATTGGTTGTGACGACCATCGCTTTAGTACTTACAGCGTATAATTACTACGTAATACTCTACGTTGTTAAACGTCCGTTGGTATATCCATTTGGTGGTTGGCCACCGCCTGTTGGGATAGTGTATGAGGTAGATGCGTTAAGCGCTTACTTCGGTGTCTTCATAGCTGCTGTGATGTTAATGATAACTATATACAGTGTGTGGTATTTAAAAGGTGTTAGCGGTTATGAGTGGTATTATACGCTTCTCCTAGGGCTGGAGGCAGGTATGATAGGATGTGTCTACACTGGCGATGCCTTCAACCTCTTCGTAATGCTTGAAGTACTTTCAGTATCTGCGTATGGTTTAGTAGTATTCTACAGGATGTCGCATGAGGCAGTTGAGGCCGGTATGAAGTACTCACTTATAGGTGCTGTTGCGACGACGGTATACTTCATAGCTTTAGTATTTATCTACGGTAGTTTCGGTACTTTAAACATGGCTGATATAGCCTATAAGTCTAGAAGTGGTGGTGAGTTCCCGTATAGTGGCATGGTGGTTGGGAATATACACTTAGCAAGTGCTATAGCTCTAGCACTATCTATGTGGGCATTTACTTTTAAATCAGCTGTAGTGCCAAATCATTTCTGGCTTCCGGACGCGCATCCAGCAGCTCCCACACCTGTGTCAGCAGCTCTTTCAGGTCTCGTAGTTAAGGTAGGTGTTTACTCGATAATTAGGTTTATCTACACTATCTACGGCTTAGACTCCCTACAACCTATAGCTAACGTAGTAAGTATTATTATGAAGTTACTGGTAGTTTTAGGTATGTTATCAGCTATAATCGCATCTGCATTAATGGTCGTGCAGAGTGATATTAAGAGGTTAATAGCCTACAGTACTATTATGCATATAGGGTTTATAGTTACTAGCTTATCGTTGGGTACTAAATTAGGTATTGAGGCAGCCCTATACCATACGGTTAACCACGCAATTGGTAAGGCATTGCTCTTCCTATCAGCAGGTGTTTTAATTAAGGTTGCTGGGTCGAGGAATATTGATGAGATGTCAGGTATTGGTAGGTACTTACCTCTTACGTCTTTTACGTTAATAGTAGCTATCCTATCATTAGAGGGTCTACCACCACTAGCCGGCTTCTTTAGTAAGTTACTGCTTTACGAAGCATTCATAGATTCGGGGCTGGCATTACTAGCTGTCGTATTGATCGTGTCATCTGCTTTCGCCCTTCTAGCATATATAAAACTACTTTACGGGGTCTACTTTAAATTACCTATGAAGGAGTTTGGTAATGTTAAGGAGGGTTGGACATACCTAACACCGCTGATCATTCTTGCAGCATTACTAGTAGTTCTAGGGGTCAGCGCCCCATTAGTGGTTAGGGAGGTATTAACACCTATATCTAATGAGTTATTCGAACCACTTAAATACGTAAACGCAGCTCGTGAAGTTATTAAAGTCTTAGGTGGTTAGGATGGACGTACTGTCCTTAGCTGTTATTGCTTCATCGCTAATGTTGTTGGCTGCCTTACTTACCTACCTATCATACATGGTTGTCAGGAAGGGTAGTAGGACGGGGAACCTCTCAGAGCCTTACTTATGTGGTGAGAGTGTAAATGACTTTAAGGACAGTATGTCCGTCGGGAGTACTAACCTATACTGGGGTAGTACATCATCTAATTTGAAGAAGTTTTACAGCATATTAAGGGATGAGATACATACTGGAGTGCTTAACGATTGGTTCTTCTATATGGGTATGTGGTTTGTATTAGCCGTCATATTAAGCTTTATTGTAGTATCCTTAGGTGGTTGAGTTGATGTTTTACGAATTATTATTAGCTGTGTTTTCAGTCCTCATATATCCAGGCCTACTTTTCCTAGTAGTTGTTGGTTTACTCACACAGTGGTATGTAAGGAAGTTAATAGGTAGGTTGCAGAATAGGATTGGGCCTAAGTATGTCGGACCTTTAGGTATTCTACAACCATTCGCAGATGTTATCAAGTTAGTATTCGTTAAGGAGGAGTTATCCTTTAGAGGTAGGCTGGATAGGTTGCTAATATTGTTTATGGTTTTAGGATTAAGCGCTATTTCTTCAGCAATGCTCTTCACGCCCATCTCACCATACGTAATTAGAGGTGCTTACGACGTAATAGCCTTCATATACCTAATGCTGTGGTCTACGATAGCTTTCGCGGTAATAGGTTTAAGCCTATCTAACCCCTTCACAGTGGTTGGCTCTTCAAGATTTCTAACTCAGATACTCTTCGCAGAACCAGCCTTAGTTACCTCCCTACTCGCAGCTGTGATGGTCTTAACGAGGGACTCACCAATACCGCTATCTATATACTCATCTGCAGTAAGCCTTAGGGCAGATGTGCTGGTAGCTATGGTATTAGCCATCTCATTCATATCCTTCTTCCTAGCAACTATAGCTAAGACCTTGATAAAGCCTTTCGACATACCTGAAGCTGAGACTGAGTTAGCTGGAGGACTGCTCGCCGAGTTAAGCGGACCTGCATTAGGGCTGGCTATAATACTTCACTATAGTGAGATAGCCTTCCTAACACTAATAGCTACTATCGTATTCTTAGGAGGTCCTTACCCCTTCAACTACGGGGACTTCCTAGGCATCGTAGTATTCGCAGTTAAGTACTTAGTACTCCTCACTTTAATAGCTGTTATTAAGGCATCTGTTGGCAGGATCAGGATCGAGCAGGCAACATCTATGATGATTAAGTACGTACTATCTACTTCTGTAGTGGCTTTAGCTATAGCTACAATACTCTAATTCAAGCTTATTAAAACGTTTTTAATATATGGTTAGTGGGGTCTAAGTGCGGATTGAGATAACTACCCCCTTATCCGGTAGGATCGTTAAGGAACTTACCATTAATGAGAAGGTTAGGCTGTCAGATATTGTCAAACTTATAATAAGTGATCTAGGTATTAACATCAACTACTCAGACTTAGAGTCTTATTACCTAGTAGCGGTTAATGGGAACCAGCTCGGGGAGGGGGTTAAGTGGGATGAGGTATTCTTAACGAATGATGATTACGTAGTGATCTTACCGTTAGCGTTTGGCGGTAGTACACTACTAGGTTAATCCAACGTTAAGTAATTTTGCTTTAAACCCCAGACCCTCAGTTTGAGGTGGGGTCAGGTGGTTGCAGCATTCCTTGCTATTAAGTCTAAAACCTTATTGATCTCTGACTTAACAGTTAGTGGGATGCTCCTCATATCAATATCTATGAAGCCTCTGATGATTATTGATTTAGCCTCATCTTCCTTAAATCCCTTACTCATCAAGTATTCTAATTCTTCTTGAGCTATAACCCCTATGGCTGCTTCATGGCTTAGTATAGCTCCAGGCTTCTTAGAAGTTAGTGCAGGTATTGAGGATATTTTAGACTTAGGGGATAGGAGTAGGCCTAGACACTCTACATGACCCTTCCCAACGGTCTCAGCTGTTATATCAGACCTAGCGTAAATGTCGGCTGAGTCCTTAGCTATGACTTTAGATATTAGTTCTGCAGATGATGAATCACCCTCTAATATTACTTTAGTCCCTACGTCGTATACTCCCTCACCGCTACCAGCAATTACGGAAGAGGATGAGGCCTTACTGCTAAAGTCTAACGTTATTGTCGGGTAGGTTTGAAGTGAGGCTACAGGGGAGTATATGATGTAGTAACTTACGTATTCACCTCCAGCATAGACTCTAACCCCCGTCCTAGGCCTTACGTGTACTCCCTCCGACCAAGCATGGATCATTGCGAAGGTTAATTTCGCATTCCTCCCCACGTAGAATTCTGAAACCCCTACGTGGAGCCCGCTCTTAATACCATGCGGTACTAAACACCCAGTAACTACTTGAACCTCCGAGCCCTCATCCACGTAGACTACGTTATGAGCTAGTTGTAACTTATTATTAGTCGTTATTGCTAGGCAGGAGTATATGGGGATTGGGACCTTAGTATGAGGTGGTACGTAGATGAAGTAGCCTAACTCACCGCCGTATAAGTAGTTAGCAGCCGTGTATTTATCGAGGTCGGGTCTAACCAACCTCCACACGAGGTCTTTAACATATGTGAATTCTTCTAAGGCCTTCTTAAGAGGTAGTATCCTTACGTTGTACTTCCTCAGCGACTCTCTCAACGCATCGTACATAGCGCTCTCATCGATCTGTACGTAATTCAGCTTGGAATCATCCTCTAAGCCCACCCTAGATGAAGCTTTGATGAAGTCATCACCTACTTCCAACTTATCATGTATTTTAGGTTCCCCTAAGACGTAATTACTTAGGTCGATATCGGGGCCGAAGGGTGAGGGCTTCTCAAGCGCTTTAATTAATTCTCTATTCAAATTAACCACCACTTAAGACCTTGCCAAGTATTTCAGCAGCTTTCTTAAACCCGTGCTTGAAAACAAGCGGTATTACCTCATCAGCTAAGCCGCTATATACTATAGTCCCACCCAACATTAAGTGGACCCTATTAACTCTATATAGCTTACTTAGAATACTCCCAGAGTGGGTGACTAATACTACTGAAGACCCCCTCCTAACTAATAGGTTGATAGCTTCAGCAATTAAGTTTAAACTTTCAAGGTCTACACCACTATCCGGTTCGTCGAGTAAGGCGAGTTTAGGATTTTGAAGCATTACTAAGTAGAGCTCAGCTCTCTTCCTCTCACCACCACTAAACCCTACGAATAAATCCCTCTGCATGAATTCATCAACCCTCAACATCTTAGACGTTATGGTGTAGTCTGAACAGCCGCAACGTTTAATGAGGTTTCTAACTACTTCAGAGAACTTCACACCCTTTATCGAAGGTGGGTTTTGATGTGCTAATGCTATCCCTAATTTTGCACGCTCATATGACGGCATGTGTGTGATGTCAGATCCTTCGAAGATTATAGACCCACCGCATATGTTAACTCTTGAGAGACCCATTATAGCTGCTAGTAGTGTTGATTTGCCCGAACCGTTAGGACCTATGATGACGTGGAGTTCATTACTCCCAACGCTTAAGTCCACACCCCTAACAATACTTCTACCATCAACGCATACCTCCAGCCCCTTCACAGTCAACATGCGGTTCCCCTGAAATAAGTTACTTACAGTGCTTTATTACTATATAACTAAGATTTAAAACGTAGCTGCTGAATTCATTATTGGGTCTTAATATGAAAGCCTTAAGGGTTCATGGACCTAAGCTCATCAGAATTGATGATGTTGAGGAACCGCATATCGAGAGTGATGAGGTTTTAATTAAAGTTGAATATGCTGGTATATGCGGTACAGACCTCCACGTATATAGAGGGGCTATGAAGGATAGGGTTAAATACCCAGCCATACCTGGTCATGAGTTCTCCGGAGTTGTAGTTAAGGTTGGCTCAAAGGTTAGCTGGGTTAGTGAGGGTGATGAAGTTGTTGCAAATCCAGTACATCCGTGCGGTAGGTGTGTAGCCTGCTTAGCTGGGAAGCCTAACATATGTGTTAACTTTAAGATATTAGGTGTGGATATACCGGGAGTCTTCGCAGAATATGTGAAAGTACGTGGTGATAGGGTCTATAAGATACCTAAGGGGCTTTCCTTAAGGAATGCTGCGTTAGTTGAGCCGTTCTCAGTCGCAGTACATTCGTGTAGGAAGGCTGGGATAGAGGCTGGCGATGTAGTAGTAATCATGGGGCAGGGGCCTATAGGCCTATGCACGACTCAAGTGGCTAAGCATTACGGAGCATATAAGGTAATAGCCTTAGACGTCGTGAGGAGTAGGCTTGAACTAGCTAAGAAGGTAGGGGCTGACGAAGTCGTAAATCCTCTTGAGGTAGATGTAGTTAAAGCTATTAAGGAGCTAACAGATGGGTTAGGCGCTGATAAAGTTATAGAAACTTCGGGGCACCCGCAGGTATTAGCACAAGCATTAAGCATTTTAAAACCGGCTGGTAGGGTAGTCGTAGTTGGCTTATGCTTTGAAGAAGTTAAGTTCTACTCATACCCCATAGTGTATAAAGAAGCTGAGATAGTTGGTTCTAGAGTGTATGTGGATGAGTTTTCAAGGACTTTAAATCTAATTAGTAAGGGCTACCTCAACCCCGAACCACTGATAACGCATGAGATGCCGTTAAGCGATGGTGATAGAGCGTTTAGGATATTGGAGGAGAGGTTGGAGGACGCTGTTAAGGTATTATTAAGGCCGTGATTTGCAGGGATTTACCTAAGTTTAACGATTTTATTCTCCTAATTAAAATCTCGACCTAATGTAATCATCAAACCAGTTAGCTATTCCTTTAGAGATTATTGTCCTTATTTCTGAGAGCTTCTTACTCTTTATTTCCTTAATCAAATACTCAACCCTTAGGTAGAATTTACGGTATGCTCTAGCTAACATCCTTGCTACATCCTTCTCGTTAAAGTGATGTCCCCTCATAACAGGTCTCAAGGTTGTGAAGTGCTCCCAATTACTATCTACTATTAAGTTATTCCTCACAGCGTATTCGTAGAGGGGGGTTCCTGGGTAGGGGGTAGCTATAGTGAATTGAGCGTATGATGGGTTTAACTTTATGGCGAAGTCTACAGTCCTCTCCATATCTTCTAAAGTTTCCCAAGGGAATCCTAGTACGAATGTACCTACATGGTGTAGTCCTAACTCCTTAACTAATTTAAATGTCTTAATTACTGAATCGATTGTTATCTTCTTACCAATCCTATTTAGTGATTCCTGCGAGGAGGACTCAACCCCGAAGTATATTGCCTTAAAGCCTACGTCCCTCATGTTCTTAAGCATTTCCCTATCAACGTGGTCTACTCTAGAACCACAGCTAAATTCTAAATCAAGCTTATACTCCCTCACATTCTTAACGAATTCGTTTATGAAGGTTCTACTAGCTGTTAGTTCGTCATCCATGAATGCAACCTTCTTAACTCCGTACTTCTCAGCTAGGAACTTAACTTCCTCTACAACATCCTTAGCTGGTCTGAACCTAATCCTCCTACCCCAGAAGTATGAGGTACTACAAAATATACATCCGTATGGGCACCCCCTACTAGCCATTACATGAGCTACTCTTACATTCTTATTAAACATAGAGTAGGCATTCATGTCTAGTAGGTGGTGGGCAGGCCAGGGCAGCTTACCTAAATCATCTATTAACTCCCTAGGCGGTGTTTTAACAAGCCTCCCTTCAGAGTCCTTGAAAGCTATACCTTTAACATTCTTCAGTTCTTTATTGGGGAAGCCGTAACGCTCTATAACTTTAATTAATTCTAAGGTTGTTAACTCCCCCTCACCACATACGACTACATCAAAGCCCTCATTAAGAGCCTCATCATACATGAATGTAGGGTGTGGACCACCACCGATGACTGGTATATCACTGAAGTACTTCTTAAGTAGTTTTACTGCTATGTAGGCCTTACATGCCGTAGGCGTGATTACAGAAAAGCCTATGACGTCTGGAGACCAAGCCCTAACCTCACGTATGAAGTCCTTCATACCTAACTTAAGGGTTGGTGAGTCAACTATCTTAACCTTATGCCCAGCCTTCTCTAATACCGCAGCAATCCAAGCTAGTCCAAGCGGTGGTGTATAAGCACCTAATATACTATATACTTCTAATCGGTGTGTGTCAGGCGGTAATGCTAGTAGAACCCTCAAAACTCTATACCCAAGATATTATCATAATTACAATTTATTATACTGTCTGAAGGAAAATCATGATAAATTATAATTAAACCTGAAGGTAGAGTTAATAGAGCGAGGTCTAAGATATTAGGGAGGATGTAGGTAATTCTAAATAGATAGTTGATTTAAGAGATCGGCTTGAATTTACTGTAGGGGAATCCCACTCTAAGCTTTACTACTTAATAATGGTATTAATCTGATGAAGTCAGCATCATTCTTAGGTATGTAAACTATTAACTCTCTAAGCTCGCGGTTAAATCTTAGTAAGGTGCTAATTAAGTCGTTTATGTATGGTAGGGTGTCAAACGTAAATGACTTAGTGATTAGTTTTTCAGCAACCTTCCTTATGGAGTTAACAGTACGGGCCTCCCCTAGATCTACTAATTTCTTAAGTAGGTAGACCACGTTGACCTTAATGAATAATTCATCATTTCTATAACCGTTCACATAGACGTAGAGCATGTTTAAGTTGGTTAGCTGTCTTGCTTGGGGGAATTCCTGGCAGTCGAATTCGTCGATAAATGATGTAGGTGCGATAAAGCAGGAAGATCCTGACCTAACCTCCACTACGACCTTAAACGAAATGTTTCTATGTTTGAATATGGTGATGGTATGTAACTTATCCCTTATTCTACGTTTAGCAATATTCCAAAAGCTCCTAATTTCGTACTCACTTAGACCTAGGGTGCGTAGTATTGCTGAGGTCGTGGCTGGGGGGTCTCTACATACAGCGTTAAGTGTGATGCAATTATCTAACTGGATGAATATGGAGTCTAATACATATTTAACGAATTTACTGGTTTTCGTTAGCCCCCGCATAATTAATTCCTTACTAAACTTTTAAACACTCATTAGGAGTTTAGTTGGGAAGTGATTTAATGATAAGACCTGAAATCGCGAAGTTAAGGGAGTTGAGGGAGAAGGCGTTATTGGGTGGGGGTAAGGAGGGGATTGAGGCACAGCACTCTAAGGGTAAGCTCACAGCTCGAGAACGTATAGAACTACTTGTCGATGCAGGTTCTTTCGTCGAATTCGACATGCTTGCCCAGCATAGGGCTACAGAGTTTGGTATGGATAAGAGGGTTGCTTTAGGTGATGGTGTGGTTACTGGGTTCTCCAGAGTTGATGGTAGGCCAGCCGTAGTTATAGCTCAGGACTTTACGTTCTTAGGGGGGTCTTTAGGTGAGGTCCACGCAGCTAAGATAGTTAAAGCTATTCAATACGCGTTAAGTATAGGGTCACCGGTCATATTTTTAAATGATTCTGGTGGGGCGAGGATTCAAGAAGGTGTTGATGCTTTAAAGGGTTATGGAGATATATTCTACTGGAATGTTCAGGCCTCAGGTGTTATTCCTCAAATAGCTATTATTGCCGGTCCATGCGCTGGTGGGGCGGTCTACTCCCCAGCGTTAATGGACTTTGTAGTTATGGTTAAGAAGTCGAGTTTTATGTTTATAACAGGTCCTAGAGTTGTTAAGGCAGCAATAGGTGAGGAGGTTGATGAGTTTCAACTAGGTGGGGCTGAAGTCCACGCATATAAGAGTGGTATGGCCCATCTAATAGCTGAGGATGATAGGGAGGCGATCTCACTTATTAGGAAGCTCCTCTCATACCTTCCAAGTAATAACATGGAGGACCCGCCGAGGATTGAAAGTAATGACGACCCTGAGAGGAGGGATTACGAATTAGATAACATCGTACCTGAAGACCCTAATAAGCCTTACAACATGTATGAAGTTATTAATAGGGTGGTCGATGTGGGTAGTTTCTTCGAAGTGCATCAGTTCTGGGCTAGGAACGCTATAGTAGGTTTTGCTAGATTAAACGGCTACGTCGTCGGTATAGTAGCAAACCAACCAGCATATCTTGCAGGTGTTTTAGATATAGATGCTTCTGATAAGATAGCTAGGTTTGTAAGATTCTGCGACTGCTTTAACATACCGATAGTAACCTTCGTAGACGTTCCCGGATACCTCCCAGGGACTAAGCAAGAGCATGGAGGTATTATAAGGCATGGTGCTAAAGTACTATATGCGTATAGCGAGGCTGTAGTCCCTAAGCTAACCGTAATAACTAGGAAGGCCTATGGAGGTGCGTATATAGCCATGGGGAGTAAGCACTTAGGAGGTGATTTCTCTGTGGCCTGGCCTACAGCTGAGATAGCTGTGATGGGGCCTGAAGGTGCTGCAGAGATCATCTGGAGGAAGGATTTAGATAGGGCTAAAACCCCTGAGGAGAGGGCTGAACTACTTCAGAAGTTTACTAAGGAGTATAGGGATAGGATTGCTAATCCCTACGTCGCAGCTGCCAGGGGGTACATTGATGCAGTCATAGAGCCTAGTGAGACTAGGCCAATCTTAATAAAGGTCTTAGAGTACTTACTTACTAAGCGTGAGGTTAGGGTTAGAACCCCACCTAAGAAGCATGGTAACATACCAGTCTAGGTGTGAGCCTTGTTGGAACATCAATTAGGAGGTCTGACCTTAGGGCTTGAGCTATCATTCATAGCTGTAGTATATGCGTTAGTAGTCCTACTTACATTAGCCTTAATCATTAAGGCAGTTACATATGTAGCACGTCCTAAAAAACCTCCAACCATACCTCCAACAACTACTGCAGAGGTTCGAGGTGTAGATGATGTAGATATAGCTCTAGCAGTCACAGCAATCCATAAGTACTTAATGGACAAGTGGGTTAGTAGGCCTAAGTATCAGCAGCCTACGCCTAGTACGAGTTCTTGGGTAGCTTCGTGGAGGTTGGAATGCAGTTCTAATACACACTATATAAATCCTAGGAGGACAAGAGTAAGTAGGCAGTAGGTGGTGTATTTGAGTAAGACCTACAGCTTAAGGGTAAATGATAGAGACTACACTGTTGAGGTTTCAGAACTAGGTGATGGTAAGTTTAAAGTCAGATTTAATGGTAAGGAATTAATCGTAGAGTTAATTCAGAAGAAACCCACGATCCAAACAACTACTATGAAGTATGAGTCAGTATTAGTTAAGGAGGAGGGAGCCCCGCAGATACCCCCACCTTCAGGAGGGGTTGAAGTAATAACCGCACCAGTACCTGGTAAGGTCATTAAAGTCTTAGTAAGTCCTGGAGATACGGTAAAGGATAAGGCAGTCGTACTGACTTTAGAGTCTATGAAGATGGAGTTAGAAATAGTTACACCTACGGCAGGTGTTGTTAAGGAGGTTAGGGTTAAGTCTGGAGACTCAGTAAACGTTGGTGATGTGCTAGTCATTATTAGTAAAACCTAGTTAGGTAGTACCACACCTTAACGAAGGGTTAGGCACTTGGTTAAATACGTTGTAAAGATAGTCTCGCCGGGCTCAGGTTCTGGTAAGACCTACGTAGGGACTAAGCTAGTAGGGTATCTTAAGGAGAGAGGCTACTACGTAGGAGTTGTTAAGCACTGCATGCATGATTTAATCTTAGAGGGGAAGGATACTTCAAGGTATTTAGAGGTCGGCGCTGATGTAGTAGTAGCTAGTTCTAAGAACATATTAGTTAGTTATGTTAGACCGTGGGTTGACGACCTTAAGAAGGTTTTAGAACTCATTGAGACCCCATTAGTCGTCGTTGAGGGGTTTAGAACTTCGAATATTGGGGATACCGTAGGGGTTATCAGAGATTTTGACGAGTTTGAGGAATTAATACGTAGTGGTGTTAGATTAGACGCTATTATCTCAGGTGATGATGGAGTAGTTAGAGAATTGCTGGGTAGGGGGTTTAAGGCATTCAGCCTTAATGATTTAAGACAATTTTACGAGTGGGTTGAGGGGAGGGCTTTAGAAACTGTGGTTAATTCACTACCAGGCAAGGACTGCGGCATGTGTGGATACAGTAGCTGTAGGTTATTCTCAACAGCATATTTAAAGGGTGTTAGGACCTACTGCGTTAATACGATGCGTGATGTTAGGCTTACAATTAACGGTGATGAAGTACAGTTAAACCCATTTGTTAGGAGGTTAGTAACATCATTAGTTGAGGGCATTATAAACTCTTTAAAAGACGTGCCGGCTAGGAGGGGTAGGGTGGTACTTGAGATATCCTATAAGGAGAGGAATCCTTAGTAGGTATTCATTAAGCGTTTATTTTAGGAAATTAAGCCCTTCTTAAATACTACTAAGCTACAACCTACTAAAACTCCTAAGATATGTGCTACTACGTTTGGACTACCAGCGATGGGGGTTGAGCTTAGGATAAGTGTTAGGAAGAGTAGTATGAGGAGGGTATTATCCCTACGTTCTATGTAGTTTATTAGTGCGGTCCAGGTGAAGACCGCGAAGATACCTCCTGACGCCCCTACAGATGATGTGGTTGGTGTGATTAGCGCAGTACCTAAATTGCTGAGTAAACCTCCGATGAGGAAGACCTTAATGAGGTTGTATGCGTTATTCATTGCTGATGATATGTGCTTAATTATTAGTAGTGCTAAGGAGTTGAAGAATAAGTGGTATATGTTAGCGTGGATGAAGAGTGATGTTAGTAAGCCGTTTCTCAGTAGATGGCTGTTCATAGGCTTTCATGCTCTTTTTATATCCAGTCTTCCAGCCATCTACCTCTCAACGGTCTCCTCGGAGCCCCTCACCGCGGAGGCTCCCTGTAGTCACCTACGGTTCACCGCTCCGCGGGTCTTGAAACCCTGAGGGCACGCTAACTACATAAGTTTTTAGGTTTAAAAACTTTATGAGCTCAGGGGACCTCCAGCTCGCAAGAGCACTGCTTCGTAATGGAGAAGCACGGCTTAGACAGGCACACAGCGCCAGCATACCTCATAGCACTCAAACACCTCCAGGACGAAGACCGT
>Ga0105163_1000629_pt1 | contig 20397 bp, 16 predicted proteins | sample JNZ110809AmetaG_FD_81531 | JGI IMG/M metagenome (GOLD analysis project Ga0105163, IMG submission 81531) | Hot spring microbial communities from Jinze hot spring, China to study Microbial Dark Matter (Phase II) - JNZ 110809A | ecosystem: Environmental > Aquatic > Thermal springs > Hot (42-90C) >... | reverse complement strand
TTTCTAAATTGATGGTGAGAAGGCGATGCTTGCGCCGCCGATTTATACACTCATTCACTGTAACACGATATAGCCAAGTTGTGAAAGCCCCTTTTGCAGGCTCAAAAGTAGGTAGCGACTTATATACCTGGAAAAAGACTTCCTGGAGTACATCTTCGGCTTCGTCAGCGTCGTCCAGCATCAAGTAAGCGATCTTGTAAACCAGGTTTTTGTACTGATGAAAGAGATCGGCGAAGGCCTGCTCATCCCCTGCTTGGCAACGGCGTATCAGTTCCAAAGCATCCCCCCTTGGGTCACGTTCCAAAAAATTATACGCTGTTTTTCAGTCAAAAGTTCGGTAACATCCCGAGTGCAGAAGTCAAGCGGCTTAATCACCGGCTTTAGTTTCTTATCCTCTTGGTCGTAACGCCTAAGCCCGGTGCCGTCGGGCCGCTATAGAGCAAGAATTCTTTCTGGCAACGGCATGACTGGTCAGAAAGGCTGTAAGGTGTCTAAGAACATCATTACGAGCGTAGCGAAGCAAGCGGTATTTAGAAGGATGTGGGTGGAACAAAGGGCGGGCATATTCCTGTGGCCGCGCCGGTTTAAGGGGGAACGGGAAAGGGGCGTGAAGCAAGGTTGGTTTTATTTTCCTGATGGTTGGCCCGAATGAACCAGCAGCCCTTGGTAACATTCTAAGTGATGGGAGGGTCCATTGACAGGGTAAATAGCTCGGTGCTATAATGGAATTTGGGGGGAAAGTTTATGGAGTTCAAGGATTACTACAAAATCCTCGGCGTGGACAAAAACGCTTCTTTGGAAGAGATAAAGAAGGCCTACAGGCGCCTGGCCAGGCAATACCACCCGGATATGAACCCGGGAAATAAAGAAGCCGAGGCCAAATTCAAAGAGATAAATGAGGCCTACGAGGTCCTGTCTGACCCTGAAAAGCGCCGTAAATACGATGCTATGCGGGAAAGCTGGTGGCAGTGGCAAAGGATGGGAGGCTCACCTGAATCCTACGACTGGAGCCGGTGGTATGGCCATGGCTGGCCTGGGGGAACTTTCCGGGTGGAATTTAAAACCCTTGAGGATTTGCTGGGAGATTTCTTCAAAACCTTTTTTGGAGATTTTGACCTCGGCGAACGTTTCCAAACCCGAACTGCAACTCGCGAGGCAGAAGCAACAGTGACTATAACCCTTGAAGAAGCTTTCACCGGAACCACCAGGATACTGGAAATAGACGGACGCCGGGTTGAAGTCAAGATACCGCCAGGGGTCAAAGATGGATCCCGCATACGCCTGGCCGGCCTCGGAGGATATGTATACGGCCGCGGTTACCAAGACGTTTACCTCAAAGTTAACATACAACCTCATCCCATCTTCCGCCGCGAGGATGATGACCTGTATTGCGAAATACCGGTGGACCTTTACACTGCCGTCCTGGGGGGTGAGGTGGAAGTTCCAACCTTATCAGGCAAAGTCCTTCTAAAGATACCACCTGAAACCCAGGCCGGGCAGGTATTCAGATTGAGGGGGCAAGGTATGCCCAACGTCAATAACCCTTCGGTCAAAGGCGACCTTTTCGTAAAGGTGAAGGTTCAGCTCCCCAAAAACTTAACTCCAAAGGAGAGGGAACTCTTCCGAGAGCTGGCTAAATTGAGGGCTGGGAGGAGATAACTATGCTGGAACCATTGCTCAACTATTCACCTACCGGAAACCCAATGGTTAGCCTTTACCTTAATACTGATATGACCAGACGCCTCAAGGAGGAGGTGCTTCTGGTCCTTAAGGGCTTTCTCAAGGAAGTCTCTGATAGGGCGAACCCTGATGACCTGGAGAAAATTGAAAACTTCTTTACCCTTGAATATGACTGGCAGGCCAGGGGGATAGCAGTCTTTTCCAATGCTGAAGATGGTTTCTGGCTCCCTTACCCCTCCCCAAGGCCTTTTGCCGATGAAATCCATGTGCTCCCAGAACCCTACATCCGTCCGCTGGTTCACCTTTTATTCCAGCACGAGCGATACGGCATAGCCCTGGTGAGCCGGGAACAGGCTCGCTTTTTCAGCTTCAATGCGGAGGAACTGGAAGAATTCGGTGGGATAAGTGGGACTATTCCCGGCCGCCACAAGCAGGGAGGTTGGGCTCAGGCCCGCTATCAGCGCCACATAGATGAACATGCTGCCCAACAGTTAAAGAATGCGGCTGAGGCTTTTACACGCCTTTGGGAAAAGGAAAAGTTTGATTATGTGATCCTGGGAGGAACAGAGGAAAACATTAAAACTTTCTTGGAATTCCTCCCACGCCCTGTTCAGGAAAGCATTGCTTTGACCTTTACCGCGGATATAATGGCTTCAGCAACGGAGCTTAAGGAAGAGCTTCTGGGTCTTATAGAAGATTTTGAGCGCAAGCGGAATGAAGAGCTTGTCCGCCAGGCTTTAACTGAAGCGGCTAAGGGCCGTAGAGCCACTTCAGGCATTGATGACACCATCAATGCCGTGAGGGAAGGGAGGATTAACATCCTCCTCCTGGACCCTGAGCTCAAGTTGCCCGGAAAAAAGTGCTCCAATTGCGGATACATGACTTCTCAGCCCATAGGACTGTGCCCGATATGTTCATCCACCCTTCAGGAAAGGCCTGATATTCTGAACGATGCCGTAGCTGAAACTCTCAGGAAGGGGGGTAAAATCATAACCATTACCGGCAACCGTGAACTTGCCTCAGCAGGCGGCATCGCTTCTATTTTGAGATACTGAAATTAGGAGGTACAGGAGAGCATGTATCAACTTGACCAGTTTACGGAGAAAGCGCAGGAAGCAGCAATGCGCACCCATGAAATAATTCAACGCTTCGGCCATTCTATGGCCGATACCGAACATATGCTTTTGGCTTTGCTGGAGCAAACGGATGGGGCTGTCCCCATGCTCCTGGAATCAATGGGGGTTGACCCTGCCGAGATGAGAAGCGACCTGGAGAAAATCCTCAGGGCTTTACCTCAAGCTCCGTCTTTCTATGCCCCCTTCTCCTTCGCCCAATTTTACATGACCCCCCGCCTCAAGAGGGTAATGGATTTAGCTAAAGAAGAAGCCCGGCGGATGGGAGATCAGTACGTCTCCACTGAGCATATATTCTTGGCGATCGCCAGTGAAACAGGCTCCCATGCCGCCAGACTTCTGGCCCGCTATCACATTACCAAAGCTGATATATACGAAGCTATAAAAGAACTGCGTAAAGGTCAGAGGGTGTTGGATCCGGATATGGAAAGCCGATACAAAATCCTGGAACGTTTTAGTCAGGACCTTGTCCAGATGGCGCTGGAGGGCAAACTTGACCCGGTCATAGGCCGCGAGGCCGAAATAATGCGGGTGATGCAGGTCCTGTGCCGGCGCATAAAGAACAACCCCGTTTTAATAGGGAAAGCGGGCGTGGGCAAAACCGCCATCGTGGAAGGCCTTGCCCAGAAGATAGCAGCGGGGGAAGTCCCCGAAATCCTCCAGGGGACCAGGATCCTCTCCCTGGACCTGGGAGCCATGATTGCCGGGACGAAGCTCCGGGGAGAGTTTGAGGAGCGCCTGAAAGCCGCCATAAACGAGATCACCAGCTCCAAAGGGAAGATCATCCTCTTTATAGACGAAATCCACACCATCGTTGGCACTGGAGGAGCCCTCGGAGCTATGGATGCAGCTACAATTCTCAAGCCAGCTTTGGCCCGGGGCGAACTCCGGTGCATCGGAACCACTACGCCGGATGATTACCGCAAGTTTATTGAAAAGGATCCAGCTCTGGAACGTCGTTTCGCCCCTATTTACGTGGAGGAGCCATCCATTGAAGAGGCCATTGAAATGCTGAAAGGCCTCCGCCCCCGTTATGAAGAACACCATGGAGTTGTCATCACTGACCAGGCCCTGGAAGCCGCTGTAAGGCTTTCCCACCGCTATGTAACTGACCGCTGCCTGCCCGATAAAGCCGTTGACCTTATAGATGAAGCTGCTGCTAAGGTGAGGATCTCTTCCTTTAACCTTCCCCCTGCCCTTAAAGAACTCCAGAAAAGGATAAAAGAACTGAAAGCTCAGGAGGAAGAAGCTTTTTCCTCCGGAAACTTTGAGCGCCACGCCCGACTTAAAACCGAGAGGATGCGCCTTGAGGAGGACTTCAGACGCCGGCACGAGGAGTGGAGGAAAGAAGCCAGGATAGATGAAATCGTGGACCAGGAAGACATAGCGGAAGTCGTATCCGGTTGGACCGGGATCCCTGTGTACAACCTTATGGAAAGCGAAGCCCAGAAACTCCTCCGGATGGAGGAATACCTCCATCAGCGCATAGTAGGTCAGGAGGAAGCTATATCTGCCGTTGCCGATGCCATAAGGAGGGCCCGCTCAGGCCTCAAAGACCCGCGCCGCCCTATAGCTACCTTCATATTCTTAGGCCCGTCAGGGGTTGGCAAGACCGAATTGGCCAAAGCCCTCGCCTGGTTCCTATTTGACGATGAAGATGCTCTCGTCCGGATTGATATGAGCGAATATCAGGAACGCCACACCGTATCACGCTTAATCGGTGCTCCTCCTGGCTACGTGGGCTATGAAGAGGGAGGACAGCTTACGGAAGCCGTTCGCCGTCGCCCTTACAGAGTTGTGCTTTTTGACGAAGTAGAGAAAGCCCACCCTGATGTCTGGAACACCCTGCTCCAGGTCCTGGATGAAGGCCGCCTGACCGATGGGCATGGTCGGACTGTGGATTTCCGCAACACAGTCATCATTATGACCTCTAACATCGGCACGAGACATGCTTACCGCAGTGGAACTTTGGGTTTCCTCCGCTCGGAGGACCTTACCCCTGAGGAGAAAGAGCTGCGGCGGGAAATAGAGGCGCACCTCAAGGCCACCTTCAGGCCCGAATTCCTCAACCGTATTGATGAAATCATCGTTTTCCACGCCCTTACCAAAGAGCAAGTCAAGCAAATCGTGAACCTTCAGCTTAAGGAAATTAATCAGAGACTGAAGGAACAGGGGCTTGAGCTGGAGCTTACAGAAAAGGCGCGGGAATGGCTTGCTGATAAAGGCTACGACCCGAACTTTGGCGCCAGACCTCTTCGCCGGGCCATACAGAAATATGTGGAGAACCCTCTGGCGAAGCGACTCCTTAAGGGTGAATTCAAGTTTGGTGACATAATTTTGGTGGACCTTGATGAGGGGAAAGGGGAATTGACCTTTGAACGCAAGGGTGAACTGAGTCTGGCTTCCGCCCCCGCCGAAGCCTTTGAAGTAGAGGGGGGTGAGTGAAGGGTGTTAAAATGAGTGACCTGAAGTGCCCTTTGTGTGACGAATTGACAATAGAAGGAAATTTGCGCCAGCATATTTTAAATTTGCATGGCGAGGAGGGATTTCGGCGCGCGATCCTTCTTGAGAAAGAGCGCGGTGTGCCTGACGTTGAAATTGGTCGCCGTTATGGAATCTCTTTAGGAACCCTTCAGCAAATTATTACCCAATTCCATGGGGTAAACCTGAGCATCCTTCGTCCCCCAAAGCGAATAAAGCGGTGGCACCCTTCTAACTTTCACCTGGAGACCACCACGGTCTGGAGCTTCAAGCAGCGAGGAGATTGGGCTACCCACGATGGCCGCTATCGCGGGAACTGGTCCCCATACATTCCACGAAACATCATTCTGAGGTATTCCAGACCTGGGGACCTTGTCCTGGATTACTTTGTTGGTGGTGGGACAACGGCTATAGAGGCAAAGCTGCTGGGCCGTCGCTGCATCGCCCGGGACATAAACCCTCAGGCGATAGCCTTAACCTTGCAGAACCTGAATTTTTCTCCCCCACCTTCTCTCTTCACTGAGAGAATATACGAACCCATTGTTGAAATTGGGGACGCGCGGGATCTATCCAGCATCCCTGATGAGAGTGTGGATCTTATCTGCGCTCATCCGCCCTACGCCGGAATTATAAAATATTCCAGTGGCATCCCGGGGGATTTGTCGGCTCTTCCGCTCCCCCAATTTCTCAATGAGATGCAGCGGGTTGCGGAAGAAAGCCTGAGAGTACTGAAAGAAGGGGGAAAATGTGTCATCCTTGTGGGCGATGCTCGCAAATCCAAGCGTGTTGTGCCCGTTGGTTTTATGGTGATCCGCACATTCTTGAATGCAGGGTTTAATCTGAAAGAACTCATCATAAAAAGGCAGCACAACTGCAGAATGACAGGGATTTGGTACGAAAGGAGCACTCGTTACAATTTCCTCCTTTTAGCCCATGAATATCTCCCGGTTTTTGAGAAAAAAGGTTCGCTTTCCGTCAAAGAACCAGCTCCGGTTTGGGAAAAATCCCTACCTTATCAAGCAGTTTCAGGAAAGATCCGGGATGTAAAAACAGAGGGTCTAGAGACAACGACCGTCTGGATATTCCCTTCAAAGCTGTTAAAAGAAGAAATCAAGCGGAACTTAATCTGCAGATACGCTGGGACCGAGAGGGATTTTATTGAAGTTCAATGGGGTGGCGATGGAGTTCATCCTTCATCCTGGAATGCGACTTTGTTATTGGTCAGGGGGCTGGAGGAGTGGGATGAGGGAAACTTCTTGAGCTACAGAAAAGCTTTAAAAGAGCTTGCCCAGCGGGTTAATTTCTCTTACCTGGCTGTTGAAGCAAAAGATTTCAGGAAACATGATGGGGAACTTGTCCCTGCTGCTTTGTTGCTGTGGGAAGACCTGAGCTCTCAAAGGTCAATGGCTTTAAAGGAAATCATAATCGTGGTGCCAGAGGAACTTCCACTTGCTCCTGAAGAAACGGACCTGAAAATTGTGCATAAATATATATTGCTCTACGAGAGGAAGCAGCCATGAACCCACGAAACACTTCTACGGGGAAAGTGCTGGAAGACTTAATCTTGCCCGCATTGGAGCATGGAGGTTATAAATACAAAAAGCGAGTAGCTATTGGCGAACGTTTAGGCGGAGGTAAACACCTTGTAGATGTTTTAGTGGAGGATTCAGCGGGGAAGAAATACCTCGTTTCCCTGAAATGGCAACAGGTTCCCGGTACTGCGGAGCAAAAAGTGCCTTTTGAAGTTATATGCTTGGCTGAAGCTATTCTTTCCTCTGGAGGGGAATTCCATAAGGCTTATTTAGTGCTTGGTGGCCCTGGGTGGCGCTTACGAGAATTTTTTACAAAAGGTGGATTAAACAAGTACTTACGCTACAGCGATTTGGTCAAAATTGTGACTCTGGAGGATTTCATAGCCCTTGCTAATAAGCAAAAACTGTGAGGAGACAAAATGGCGGTCATTTTCCCCTTCACGGCTATTGTTGGACAGGAAAAGATGAAATTAGCCCTCATCCTCAACGCCATAAACCCGCAGATAGGCGGCGTTTTAATAAGAGGAGAAAGGGGCACAGCTAAATCTACTGCCGCCAGGGCTTTGGCTTATTTGCTCCCTGAAATCAAAGTAGTGGCCGATTGCCCCTTCAATTGTGATCCTGATAACCTTGAAAACATGTGCGACTTTTGCAAAGAAAGGGTAGCAAGAGGGGAAAAGCTCCCTGTTGCGTGGCGGAAAACCCGCTTTGTGGACTTACCAGTTAGTGCTACCGAAGACAGGGTCGTGGGGACTCTGGATATAGAAGCAGCTATAAAACGGGGTGAACGCCGCTTCCAGCCAGGGGTTCTGGCTGCGGCTAACCGCGGCCTGCTCTACGTAGATGAGGTTAACCTTCTGGATGATCATGTAGTGGACCTCCTCCTCGACTCCGCTGCCATGGGGGTTAACGTGGTGGAGAGGGAAGGTATATCCTTCTCCCACCCCGCTCGCTTCATCCTGGTGGGAACTATGAATCCCGAGGAAGGGGAGCTAAGGCCTCAGCTTCTGGACCGGTTTGCCCTTTGCGTGGAAATAAAGGGCATAACGGATCCCGAGCAGCGAGTGGAAATCGTTAAAAGGGCGGTGGAATTTGAGAAAGATCCAGAAGGGTTCAGAAAAAAGTGGGAACCTAAAGAGAAGCGTTTATCGCAGGAGATAGCCAGGGCAAGGGAACTTCTTCCTAAAGTCACTTACACTGAAACCGACCTTTACACAATAGCTCGGCTTACGTCTTCTTTCCAGGTGGATGGGCACCGCGCTGACATAGTAATCCTGAAGACAGCTATAGCCCATGCTGCTTTCCGGGGGCGCCTCCAAATTACGGATGAAGATATCTTGACGGCTGCAGAACTGGCATTACCCCATCGTCTGCGCAAACACCCCTTCCAGGAAGGTGGCATTACCTCCGAAGAGCTTGGGGCTGCCCTTAAGGAACTTTCTCAAGAACTTCTCCTGCTCCGAAACGGTGGAAACGAAGAAGGTGAAGGGGTTAAAAAAACGGAACAAAGCCAGGAGCAGGGAGAGGGGGAAAATAACCAGGCCCCTTTGCAATCGGCAGGTCAGATCCTTAAAGGCTATAAGACAGAGCCCCTTGGTCTGAAAGCTCTCCCTCCTGATAACCCAGTTCCTGTGGGAGAAACTTTTAAGCCCAAGCTCCTAAGTACCCCTCTGGATAGAATAACTCGCAAGATAGCTGGCAAACGCAGTTATACCATAACCACCCGCAAACGGGGCCGATACATCCGCAGTCTCCCTGCTGAAACCCCGACCACTGATATAGCCTTTGACGCTACTGTCCGTTACGCTGCTCCTTATCAGCTCTCCCGTCCTAAGGGGGAAACCGCTGTTACCCTTGACATTTCGGACTTAAGGAAAAAGGTTCGGGTGCGCAAGGCTTCAAACCTCGTCCTTTTTGTGGTAGATGCCAGCTGGTCCATGGCCGCTTCTGAAAGGATGAAGGCAGCCAAAGGGGCAGTTATGTCCCTGCTCCAGGATGCCTACAGGCGTCGCGATATGGTTGGCCTGATCGTTTTCCAGAAGCAAGAAGCCAGGCTTGTCCTTCCTCCCACAACCAGTATAGACCTGGCCCAGCGCGCCTTAAAGGATATACCGGTTGGGGGAAAGACCCCTTTATCCAGCGGGCTATACCTTGCCCGCAAAGTCCTTAAGGTGGAGAGGCTAAAGCACCCTGAACTACGTCCCCTTCTGGTCCTGCTGACGGATGGAGCGGCGAACGTTTCCATGGGGACGATGCATCCTCACAAAGAGGCTCTTAAAGTTGCTGAAGCCCTCAGGCGGGATGGAGTCCATTCGGTTGTTATAAACTTGGAGTTTCAGGCCTTTGACCGCGGCCTTGCTCAGGAATTGGCCAATGCCTTAGGCGGGCCTTGCTATAGGCTTAAGGATCTGGGGGCCAGAGAACTATACGAGGCTGTCAAAGAAGCTCTTGGGGATTAGACTCTACGCCGATTTAGCTCTCCTGGCAGTAACTGCCATATGGGGGGCTACTTTTGTCATAGTGAAAGACGCCGTCTCCTGTTATCCCGCTTTTTCTTTCCTTTCCCTGCGGTTTGCGCTGGCTGTTTTCTCCTTTTTGCCGCTGCTTCTGAGGAACAGGAACCCGGCAAAGCTGGGTGAATTAAAAGCTGGTTTCCTTACCGGCCTTTTCCTTTTCGCCGGTTATGCTTTTCAAACCCTGGGCTTAAAGTTTACTACGGCCAGCAAAGCCGGTTTCATAACAGGCCTTTCAGTGGTGATAGTCCCGATCCTTTCAACCTTATTTCTGGGGCAGAGCCCGCCCAGGAGGGTATGGGTGGGAGCAGGTTTAGCAACTATTGGTTTGGCTTTCCTCTCCCTCAAAGGCAGCTTTATTCCTTCCACAGGCGACCTTCTTGTGCTGGCTTGTGCAGTGGCTTATGCGGCTCAAATTGTAGCTTTGGGCAAATTTGCCCCCCGTATGCACCCTTTCCCCTTGACCTTTGCCCAACTTCTTATAGTAATGTTTATGAGCATAGCTCTGGCTTTATCCATTGAAAGGCCGGTTCCAATTCCAACTTCTAAAGTGATATGGGCCGCTATTTTCACTGGAATTCCGGCCACTTCTCTAGCTTTTTGTGTCCAGACCTTCGCTCAGAAATATACTTCCCCTTCTCATGCCGCCCTTATCTTTTCCGCCGAGCCCGTCTTTGCTGCCCTTTTTGCTTTTTTGATAGCCGGTGAAACCCTTGGCCCCAGAGAACTACTGGGCTGTATCCTAATTATTGCTGCTATGCTCTTAGCGGAACCTGAAGCCCACAAAGGCAGAGAAAAATAAAAACCCTGGCAAAGCGGCTTTAAGTCCCTTCCTCCCACGAACTGAGGTACCTTTCCTGCTCAGGTGTAAGGGAATCAATTTCAACCCCTAAGGATTTAAGCTTCAAGCGGGCTACTTCCTCGTCAATTTCTCTGGGGACAGGGTAGACCTTTTTCTCCAAAGTGTGGCCATTTTTAACCAGGTAAGCAATGCTCAGAGCCTGGTTGCTGAAACTCATATCCATAACAGCGCTTGGATGGCCTTCCGCCGCAGCCAGGTTTACCAACCTACCTTCGGCCAGGAGGTTTATCCGCCTGCCATCGGGCAGGATATACTGGTCTACATTCGGGCGAATGCGCACTTTACTTACGGCCATCTCTTCCAGAGCAGGAATGTTTATCTCCACATTGAAATGGCCAGCATTAGCCAAAATTGCTCCATCTTTCATCACCATAAAGTGCTCACGGTCTATAACGTTTATATCTCCGGTGGCAGTAACAAATATATCGCCGATCCTGGCTGCCTCCCGCATTGGCATCACCCTATAGCCATCCATAAGAGCTTCAAGAGCTCGCAGGGGGTTAACTTCTGTTATAATCACATTGGCCCCCATGCCTCTGGCTCGCATTGCTATGCCGCGACTGCACCAACCATACCCTGCTACCACAAAGGTTTTACCCGCTAAAAGGATGTTTGTGGCCCTTAAGATCCCATCAATAGTAGATTGGCCTGTGCCATAACGGTTATCAAAGAGGTATTTGGTCAAGGCATCGTTCACCGCAATGATGGGATAGCGCAAGGCCCCTTCCCTGGCCATTGCCCTCAGCCTTATGACCCCGGTGGTGGTTTCCTCCGTCCCACCGATTACCCCATCCAGCAACTCAGTTCGCTCTTTGTGGAGCGTAGACACGAGGTCAGCCCCGTCGTCAATAGTTATTTGGGGGCGGTGTTCAAGGGCGGCGTGAATATGGCGGTAATAGGTTTCCCGGTCCTCACCCTTTATGGCAAAGACGGGTATGCCTTCCTCCACAAGGTAAGCGGCCACTTCGTCCTGAGTGGAAAGGGGATTGGAAGCACAGAGGACTAAATCTGCCCCACCGGCTTTCAGAGTTAAAGCCAGATTAGCGGTCTCACTGGTTATATGCAGGCAACCGGAAATACGTATTCCCTGAAGAGGCTTTTCCCTGGCAAACTGCTCCCTTATAAGCTTGAGAACTGGCATCTCCTGTGCGGCCCATTCTGTCTTCCTTTTACCATCCGGTGCTAGGGAAAGGTCCTTGACGTGATATTTAAAAGCAGCCATTTTCCCCTCCTCAACTTTGTTTTTCAGGGATGGGAACATCAAGGGTTACCCTTGTGCCTCTGCCTACAGTGCTTTCTACCCTCATTTCACCCCCAATAGCCATAACATTTTCCCGCACACTGCTTATCCCTGTTGTCCCCGAGGGCAATACAGCCTCTACATCAAAGCCAACACCGTTATCCTCCACGATGGCCCCCACCCTGTTGCCTGTTATATCTATCATTATCTGGACCTGGGAAGCCCTTGAGTGTTTGTAGACGTTATCCAGAAGCTCCTGAAGGGCCCTGAAGAGCACTATTTCCACATAAGGCGGAAGTCTCTTTTCCTGCCCAGTTAAAGTGAATATGGTTTTTATTCCGGTCCTGTTTTCAAACTCCTGGAGGTAAAGCCTTAGAGTGGGTATAAGGCCGAGGTCATCCAGCATCATAGGGCGGAGGTTAAAGATAAAATTGCGGATCTGCTGGAAGGTTTCGCTGGCAGTTTTCTTAAGGTTAGCCAATTCTTCCTGAGCTTTTGCTTTATCGCGTGTGAAAAACCTTTCGCATATTTCTGCCTGAAGGATCAGGTTTGTCAGGGCCTGAGCCGGGCCATCGTGCATCTGGCGGGCTAACTCCCGCTTCTCTTGTTCCCGGGCTTCAATGATTTTGAGGACCAGCTCGCCGGGGATGAAGGCCTCTTTTGTCAAAGGCTGGCCAGCTTCTATTTTCTCCCCCAGCTCCAGAAGGCGGCGCAGGTGACGAGCGTAGCGTTCCAGGGCTTTGTTCTGGGCTTCCATCTGCCCGATCCTTTCTCTTAAAGTCAGGAGTTGAACTTGCAGAGCCTGGGCTTGTTTATAGGCCTTGTGGACTTCCCTGACCGAGTAGCGCTCCAAGTTTGATTCCATCTGACGAAGCATGATGGCCGTCTGAGCGCTCTGGCTGGTAACTTTTTCCAGTTCTAACTGTGCCTGGCGCAGCAGATCCTCGTTCTCCTTGAGTTCTTGGAGCACTTTCTGATATTCCTCAGCGCATTCTTTTAGAAACTGGAAAAATTCTTCCATCTTTGCCCCCTACTTCTTCTAATCTTATCCATCCTCTCCTGAGAGCGTAAAGCACTGCTTGTGTCCTGTCGTTTACCGCCAGTTTGCGGAGGATTGAGGTAAGGTGATTCTTCACCGTTTGTTCTTTTATACCCAGAGTAACGGCTATTTGCTTGTTGGAATAGCCCCTGGCTATAAGCTGAAGGATTTGAAGTTCGCGGGAGGATAAGGGCTTGAACAGCTCACCCGGTTCTCCTCCTAATTCGGCTGCCAGCCTTTCAAATTCTCCCAGGAGCCAGCGAGCTACTGCCGGCTCCTCCAGCACCATTTCACCGATAAGATAATAACCATCAAATACTTTTTTCACGGCTTCTATTAACTTCTCGGGGCTGATGTCTTTTGTCAGGTAGGCTGCAGCCCCCGCCTTTATGGCATGGAAAAGCTGATACTCAGCATCAAAGCCCGTTATGAGTATAACTGCAATGTTGGGGTAATATATTTTGATGAGGCGGGTAAGCTCAAGCCCATTAATGTAAGGCAAATTTATATCTACGATGGCCACATCCGGAGAGAGTTCTTTAAGCAAATCCATCGCCTCTTTCCCGTCGGAAGCCTCCCCCACTACCTTTATATCTTCGCACTGGTCTAAGATGTATTTTAGCCCTTCTCTGTAGATGGGGTGGTCATCAACCAGAAAGACCTTTATCACCCTGGCCTCCAGTATAGCCTTTCAAGGGGTGAAAGGGATGTGGAAGGAAAGGGTGTTCCCGATTATTTTCATTTCTCCCCCCAGGGCATGGACCCGGGCATAAAGAGGGATAAGGGCGCCAAGCATTTTGGGATCTTTTTCATCAAAAGGCAGGCCACTGTGGGATAACCTCAGGGAAAGAAGTTTTCCTTCTTTTGATGAAACGACTTCAATCTTGTGGGCTTTAGCATATTGATAAGCATAGAGAAGGGCTCCCTGGAAAATGCGGAAAATGAAAAGAGCAAGGAGATGAGGAAGCTTTTCGGGGAGGTTTTCCAGTTGCAATTCAATATCCATTGGAGTGCCTTCAAAGGCTTTTTTCACAAAATATTTAATTCCTTCAGCCAGGCCCATTCGGATAAAATCGTCGGGGGGCTGGAGCCACAGGGCTGTTCTCTTAAATATTTTTAAAGCCTTTTCCCAGACTTCTTTCGTTCCTGAATATTCCCGGAAAATTTCCGCCAGCTGCCCTCCAAAGTCCGTTATAAGGTCGGCAAAAATTTCCCTTTCTTTTTCGGCTAAATCCAAGGCAAAACTTACTTCCAGAGGATTAACCCTCTTATGGGAAGGGATTTCCAGAAGTGCCAGAGCTTTCCTGAGGAGGTGAGAGACCTCGTGGGTAGAAAGTTCGCTTTTTTCAAGGTTCAAACGCAGTTCCTCTATTGCGTTTTCTAATTTGGAGAAGAGTTCTTCTACTTCCTGCATAGAATGCCCCCAAAATCTTGTTAAGAGTATACCACAGAGGGGCGGCCTTTTGCAAAGCAGACTTATTTATCCCTGACTCTCCCAGCAAACGGAAGGGGTAACATCGGCACCAGACCATGGCAGACTTTGAGCCTTAAAATGTCTCATTGCCAAAGGGTTCTGCAGGTGGTATAATTAGTGGTGGAAAATCAGAGTCCAGGAGGAGGAAAATGGTTGAAGTTACGGTGGATAGCATAAGGGTAAGCCTTATATCGCAACACAGAGTGGTCGTGCTTAAGGAGGTGGGGGCAAACCGCTACCTTCCTATCTGGATAGGTCCTTTTGAAGCTGACGCTATTGCCATCCACCTGGAAGGAGTCCAGGTGGCTCGCCCCCTTACTCATGACCTCCTTAAGTCAGTTATTCAGAGCCTTGGGGCCAGGGTCGCCTATGTTATAGTAGATGATTTGCGCAATGACACTTTCTATGCCCGCATAATCCTGGAAGTAAACGGCAACAGGATTGAGGTGGATTCCCGTCCGAGCGATGCCATTGCCCTGGCTGTTCGTGCTAATGTTCCCATCTATGTAGCCGATGAAGTTATGGATCAAGCCGCTGTTACCCCCGAGGAAGAAATAATTGTGGGGGAAAGGGAAGAGGTAAAGGACGAGGACCTTAAGCCTTTCAAGGAATTCCTGGAGAAGCTGGATCTGGATGACCTTGAAGGGTTAGAGAAGATGGATTAGCCATGGTGGAAAGACTTCCACCTCACAATTTGGAAGCTGAACAATCGGTCCTTGGGAGCCTCCTCCTGGACGGTGATGCTGTGGTCAAAGTAGCCTCTTGGCTTCGCCCCGATGACTTTTATTCCAGGGCCCATAGCCTCATCTACCAGGCTATCCTTGACCTTTATGAGCGCAGGGAACCCGTGGACTTCATAACTTTGTGTGAAGAGTTGGGCCGGAAAGGGCTCCTGGGAGAGGTGGGGGGTGAGGCCTACATTACATCCCTTATAAATGCAGTCCCAACCCCCATTCACCTTGAGCATTATGCTCGGATTGTGGAAAGGACCGCTACCTTAAGGAGGCTAATCTCGGCTGCCAGCGAAATTGCTTCCTTGGCTTATGAGGCTTCGGGGGATGTTGAGGAGGTAGTGGATAAAGCGGAGCAGATCGTCTTCGGAGTTTCCCAGCGTCGCCTCCGTCGTGATGTCCTCCACATAAAGCAGGTGCTTGATGAATACTTTGAACGTATAGAATATCTCCACCGCCACCGCGGCGAGTTCATGGGCGTCCCTACTGGCTTTTCCCAGCTGGATAAGCTGCTGGGGGGTCTCCAGAAATCCGATTTTATCGTAATCGCTGGAAGGCCTGGGATGGGCAAATCCAGCTTTGCTCTCTCCATAGCCCATAATGCTGCCAAGCGTTATGGCCAGAGGGTTGCCATCTTCAGCCTGGAAATGTCTGCTGAGCAGGTGGTCCAGCGCCTCCTGGCAGCTGAGACAGGGGTTGATTCCCAGAGGTTGCGCCTTGGCTTAATAAGGGATGAAGAATGGCCAAGGGTGGTTCAGGCTATAGGGATTCTCTCCGAAACTTTTATCTTCCTGGACGATACACCGGCCATCTCCGCCATGGAGTTGAGGGCAAAAGCTCGTCGCCTCCATGCGGAGCACGGCCTGGATTTAATAATTGTGGACTACCTGCAACTTATGCAAGGGGACTCCCGTTCTGAAAACAGGGTGCAGGAAATATCATATATCTCTCGCTCCCTCAAATCTCTGGCCCGGGAGCTCAATATCCCTGTAGTAGCCCTTTCGCAGCTCTCGCGAGCTGTGGAGCAGAGGCAGGATAAGAGGCCCATCCTTTCGGACCTGAGGGAATCAGGGAGCATAGAGCAGGATTCGGATGTGGTAATGTTTGTATACCGTGAAGAGATGTATAATCCTGATACCGAGAAGCAGAACATCGCCGAAATCATTGTAGCCAAGCATCGCAACGGTCCGACAGGCGTTATCCCCCTTTATTTCCGCAAGGATGTAGCTCAGTTTGTAGAGGTGGAGCTGTTGAGGGAGGGTTTAGATTTTGAGTTAGGTGAAGGGTATGAGGAGTTGTGAGAAAGGGTTTGGGGGCTTTCCTCCGGGGAAACTCCCGGTAATTCGTATACCGGAGCTATTTTTCAGTGAGCTTTTCCCTTCTATAGACAACCTCCCTGAACTCAAGGTTACCCTTTACATTTTCTGGCTCATAGAGCATAAGGATAATCGGGCTCCTTACGTTAGCTTTGATGAACTTTCATCGGATCCGGTACTGCTCAAAGCCCTGGACGTGGGAGGGACCACGCCTGCGGAAAATCTCAGGAAGGGACTGGAAAGGGCCGTTGCTCGGGGTACTCTCCTTCTGGTAAAGGCAGAATCCGATGGCCAGGAGCGGGAATTTTACTTCCTGAACAGTGAGCGGGGCCGCCAGGCCGCTGAGAAAGCATTGCGGGGGGAGCTTTCTCTGGAAAGCTTTGCCGGGAGGAGAATAACCCTGGTGGAAGCGAGGCCCAATATCTTTACCCTTTACGAGCAGAATATAGGCCTCGTTTCCCCCCTGATCGCTGAAGAGCTCATGCAAGCTGAAGCCACCTATCCCCAGGGGTGGATTGAAGAAGCCTTCAAGATTGCGGTGGAAAGGAACATAAGGAACTGGAGATACATAAAGAGGATACTGGAAAGGTGGGCTACGGAAGGGAAGGACGATGCAAAAGCTAAGCGAGCTCCTGAAGAAGACCGTTACAGCTTCCTCCGGAGCAAATACTCCCGATTCATCAAATATTGAGACCACCGAAGTTTGTCCCTACTGCAAAGGTAAAGGCTTCTTCGTGAAAGACGTCCCGGTAGGTCACCCTGACTTCGGTAAACTTATTCCTTGCCAGTGCAAGATAAAGGAGATGGAAAAAAAGAGGATGGCCCACCTGGGACGATGGACAAGCCTTTCTTACCTTCAGCACATGACCTTTGAGACTTTTAAGCCCGAGGGTGTGGGGCTTTCCGAAGAGCTGCGCCTGAACCTAAGGCTCGCCTATGAAGCAGCCCTGCGCTTTGCTCAGAATCCCAAAGGGTGGCTTCTGATCAAGGGAGGGTATGGCTCCGGGAAAACCCACCTGGCTGCCGCTATAGCTAATTACCGCCTCCAGAAAGGCGAGCCCGCTATCTTCATCGTAGTCCCTGATCTCCTTGATTACCTCCGCACGACTTTCTCTCCTGGGTCCCTGGTGGATTACGACGAGCGCTTTGATGAGATACGCAATGCCCCTCTTCTCATCCTGGATGATCTGGGAGCCCAATCCACTACATCGTGGGCACGGGAGAAGCTCTTCCAGCTTCTCAACCACCGCTATTTAGCTCGCCTTCCCACCGTCATCACCACCGATCTGGAGCTGGAAGAGATAGATCCACGCCTTCGTTCTCGCCTGGCGGATCCAGATTTCACTGAAATCATCACCATAAAAGCACCCGATTACCGTCAGGCGGCTTCCCAGAGCTCCTCTTCCCTTTCAGCCCTCGGCCTATACCGCCACATGACTTTTGAAAACTTTGACCTCAGGACTGACGAGGTAGAGCTGAAGCCCGAGGAGCGCCGCAACCTCAGGGAAGCCCTTCGGATTGCCAAAGAATATGCCCAAAAGCCCGAGGGCTGGCTTGTTATTATGGGTAAAACCCCTGGGTGCGGCAAGACCCACCTGGCCGCTGCCATTGCCAATTACCTTGTTAGCCAGGGTTATCAAGTTATCTTCGTTGTAGTCCCCGATTTCCTTGACTATTTAAGGGCTACTTTCAGCCCTTCCAGCCCTGTTTCTTATGACCAGGCCTTTGAGGAAGTGCGCAATGCACCTTTCCTGGTCCTGGACGATCTGGGGACTGAAAGTGCTACCCCATGGGCAAGGGAAAAACTTTACCAGCTTTTCAATCACCGTTATGTAGCTCGCTTGCCCACTGTGATCACCACTTCAAGAGATCTGGAAGAAATTGATCCCCGTATCCGTTTCCGGATGGTGGACCCTGCCATATCTACCGTCTTCGTTCTGACCGTTCCGGAATACCTTAAAAGCCGGAAATGACCCAGAGCGATCGTTTTATCCCGGGAAAACCTGAAGAATTTATCCCCGGTGATCCCTTTTGGCCGCCATTTATGGAAGGTGTAGCTGCATATTATGCCAGGGAATTGAGCCCCCCTGGCTCGTTAGCCCTCGTACCCTTTTGCTCCAGCCCTCTTTTGCCTCTTGAGCTCCTAGATGCAGGTTACAAAGTCCTTGTTTCAAGCTTTAACCCTTTAGCGATCCTTCCCCTTAAAGCCCTGCATGGGCGGTCAGAAGATTTCTTCGCCGCCTTAACTCGCCTTATAGATGCCCCAAGGGGGGAAAAACTTCTGCGCCATTACCTTCAAGCCCTCTATGAGGTGGAATGTCCGGGTTGTGGTGAAACCATTGAAGCAGATTTTTTCCTGTGGGAAAAGAAAACGCTGGTAGCTAAGGCCTTGAAGTGCCCGAAATGTGGAACTGAAGGCACGTTTCCTTTAGCCCCAGGCGACCTTAAATCTGTTGAAAACCTCAGAGAAAAGGGCCCCGATTACTGGTACGTCCTGGCCAGGCTCTTCCCTCCGGGTGAGATATCCCCATCTGAAGCTGAAGAATTGCCCCTCGTTTATACGCCCCGAAATCTCCACTGCCTCAATGCCATTTTCGTTAAGATTGAAACCATATTCCCGGAGAGATCTTTCCAGACCTTTGCTCTTAAGACAGCTCTCCTGGCTGCTATGCACCTTTCCTTATCCCTTTACTCCGAGTTGGAACCCAAAAGAAGGCCCACACGGCTTCATCCCCTCACAAATTTTGTGGAGAAAAATGCCTGGAAAGCTTTTCAGACGGCAGCTTCAGCCCTTCACCGTCTCTTTCGTCTCCTTCCCCTGGCCGAACCAGAGGAATTTTTTGGAAGGGAAAAGTCGCCAGCCCTTCTTCCAGTGCCGTGGGGGATTAAGCGATTGGAGAAAGAAGTGCCGCCCGCTTCCGCCTCCCTCCTTATCGTTGAACCTCCAGCTCTGGACAGGACCTGGTGGGCGTTGAATTTCCTCTGGGCCGGTTGGCTCCTGGGCCCCCGGGTTGCTTATCCCCTGCGGTCTCTTGCCCTCAAAGAAGCTTTCGGGTGGGATTGGTATGAGGAAACCCTCAAGCAAAGCCTCCTTAAGTTAAGGAGCCTTCTAAAACCTGAGGGTTTTGCCCTCGTCTTAGGCCAGGACATTCCTTCGGTCATGGCCGAATGTCTGATCTTAGCAGGAATTAAGGCGGGGCTTTACCCCGAAAGTTTCTCCTTCCGGGAAAAAGGCCAGAGGGTTGAGGTTCAGCTTCTCTTCTCTAACCCCCCTTTGAGGAAAATGAAAGCCCCTGCCGTCACCACAAATTTTGAAAAGGTCCTTGGAGAAGCTGTGCTGGAGGTCCTGGAGCACTACGGTGAACCTTTGCCTCTTCCCACACTTCGCCTTGCTGTGGAGTGGTGGATGGCTTCACGCAAAGCTTTTAGCTGGGAAGACCGGAAGAGGGGAGAATTTCGGAACCTTCTGGAGGAGACAGTAGCTGCCCTATTGGAGGAAAAGAAGGTTAAATACTGGGCCAATAACAAGCTTCTGGGCCTTCCTGAATACTCTGGTGTCCGCATCCCGCTTAGCGATTGGACAGAATTGGAAGTCTACAGGCTTCTGGCGGAAAAAGGCTTTCTAACTTTACAGGAGCTTGAGGCCTTTATTTATGAAAAAGTTCAAGGCCCTTTTGTTCCCGGTGCGGGTTACCTGCAGGAATGTCTGAGTTCTTATGGTCAGGAAGAGGAAAACGGCTGGCGCTTAAGGGCCGAAGATGAACCTCGGAGCAGGGAAAAGGATGGGGAGGAGGTTCTAAGCATCCTGAGGAGCCTGGGGGAAAAGCTTGGTTTTGAGGTCAAAGAGGGCAACAAAGCTCCCTTTGACCTTGTCTGGGAGGAAAAAGGTCCCTTTGATGAATCCACTCGCGTTATTGTCAGCCCCTCCTTTGGCTTTGTGGTAGAAAGCACTGCTGCCCTTACCGGCTTCTTCCTTCGGCATTTTTCTCCCCCTTTACCTCGTTCTTTCATCGTTATACCGGGTGGGAGAGCAGCTCTGGTCTGGTATAAACTTAAAAATTGGCCTTTGTGGTCAGCCCTTAGAGGATGGCAATTCATAAAATATCGCCACCTCAGGCGCCTGGCAGAGGAGAAAGCTCCAGACCGCTACAGTCTCCAGAAAATCATAGGCCTTGATCCTGTGGTGGAAAGGCCGGGGGCACAGCTTTCGTTTCTTTAAAATGAGAAATCTTCCACTAAACAAGCAAATCACCATAGGCTGATTATTCCGGGAATCCAGATCCACCTGATAGGTGACTATTTGCGAACCAGCTGAAGGCTGTGGAAAATGGCTTGCGCAGTCGGCAACCAGGAATGTAAAGCATCTTCCAGAAGCGAGATGGGATAGGGTTGCGCC
>Ga0105163_1000627_pt1 | contig 20412 bp, 16 predicted proteins | sample JNZ110809AmetaG_FD_81531 | JGI IMG/M metagenome (GOLD analysis project Ga0105163, IMG submission 81531) | Hot spring microbial communities from Jinze hot spring, China to study Microbial Dark Matter (Phase II) - JNZ 110809A | ecosystem: Environmental > Aquatic > Thermal springs > Hot (42-90C) >... | reverse complement strand
ACATACACCCGATGAAATAGTTTATTACAACTGCAACATTTCGTTGCAACAAGGTATTACAATTTTACCAAACCCCGCCTTTTTTAAGAAAACGAAAAGTTAAAATTACAGGAACAAAAATTTTATTTTTCAATCACTTCATTAAAGAGGGAATTTGATGGCATAATTTTTGCAAAAAATTAATGTGAATAACTTTTACGTTCTTTACATATCGGAGAAAAATGGATATGTGTAATGATTTGAAACGAATGTCCTGCATTCACAAAGTGGAATGTTAAAATTTGTGGTGCGTTTTGTTAAATGCAAGTGATTTCAGACTTATCAATTAGCAAGTTGCATCTGTTCAACAAGATGAAATTGAATTTGTCGTGTGATTTCTTGGAACTATAATGATAGGCGCGTATTAGGTTAAACTTAAGTTATTGTGTGTCGCTTCGGAATGCAACTTAAACTTGTATAAAACAATTTGTGGTTTAAGAATTTGCTGCACCGCAGAAAGAGTATTTTAGTTAAGAGTGTTTCTTGTTAAAAATTTTCTAAACACAAACTAAATGTCAAACTAAAAAACAGGAGGTTACCATGAAGCGTCTTATCTCAACACTCGGCGTCATTTTAGTTGTTATCAGCTTGTCTTTCTTCTTAACAAGCTGCGCAGATAACCCGGTTGGTTTCTCAACTGGAAAACCGGGAATCGTCAACAGGGATGGTCAGGTTAAATTGTTGAAATGGAACGATGCTTTCAAGCAGGAACTTCTTGCAAAGAAAGGATTTGCGGGCAAATGGGTGTTTCCGGATAATGACGCAACCGTTGGAGGAAAAAAGACCTATAACAATTCAGTTTACATTCCTGCTGGTGCGGTAAGCGAGCCGACATATGTCACAGTTGAAGTTCTCGGCGGAGATTATGCAGCGGTTGAATTTAACCCGAGCATGACATTTAACAAAAATGTCACTATTACACTTTCATATGCAGGGGTTGATCTTGGTGGCGGTTCACCTTATGATTTGAAGCCAGTGTGGTATAATCCTGAAACCGGAAACTGGGAATATGTTAACAGCCCAGTCACAGTTGATACAAAGAAACAAACGATCAGCTTCCAGACGAATCACTTTTCAAGATATGGTTGGTCGTGGTAATTTGCTTTAATCAAAACCTTTACAATAAGGAGGTAAAAACCTATGAAGCGAATTAAAACAAGCTTTTTTGATAAAATAGTAGCCGTCGCCCGCAGATACTGCGGGGACGACTTCCTTAAAAAATTTGAAGAGAGCATCAAAGAACGAGAAGAAAATCTCGTTCTTGATCTGAAAGAAGCAAAAGACAAAGTTCAAGTTGAACCCGAAATTCAAGATGAAATAATAGCCGAGATTAAATTTGACACTTTGTTAAGTTTGTCCGGTGAAATTCTTGAGCCGTATAAGTTCATTCAGATGTGTTTTGATATAGGAGATATTTGTTTAACATATGGTGAATTTGATAAAGCGGAGAATTGTTTTCTGCTGGTTATAAAAAGAGCTGGAAAAGGTCGTGAATTTGAAGAAGCAAGAGCGAAGGCATATGTAAAGTTAGGCGAAGTGAAAACGAAGCAGAATGAATTGAACGATGCTATATCAGCATTAAAACAAGGGATGAAAATTTACCAGAAGTTGAAAAATACGGATGGAGTTGCGCTATGCGAAAATGGTCTTGGGATAGCGTTTTACGAAAGCGGTCGCTATGATTTCGGGACGAGTTATTTTAATCAAGCGTTGAAGAAGGCTGAGAAGACGAAAAATGAGGAACTCATTGCGCGACTTCACATAAACCTTGGAATAATTGAGAGCATGCGTGGAAATTGGGATAAAGCGATATCTCATTTCCAGCAAGCACTGCCACGGCTTGAGAAAAGAGGCGATGCCTTGCGGCTTGCTCAAACATATCACAACATCGGGATGACGCTCATTCATAAAGGTGAATTCAAAAACGCAATAAATGAATTTGATAAAAGCATTGAACTTGCGCAGAAACTTGAAGATAGTTATATGCTTGCTCTCGCTTATCTTGGGAAAGCTGATGCTTATGTTCATTTGAAGGATTTACCTTTGGCGACCGCTTACGCAACCCGTTCGCTTGATATATTTTACAAAATTGGAGACAGGCAAAGCATTGCAGACGCATATAGAATTCTTGGCGTTATTCAGCTTGAACGAGGCAATTTACATCTTGCGGAAAGCTATTTTAAAACTGCGATTGATTTAAATCTTGAATTCAAAAACTGGCTTAATCTCGGCGAAACATACTATGAATTGAGTCAGCTTTATAAAAAGCAGGATGATATTGCAAAAGCGCGTGAATCGTTGAGCTCGTCTTTGAAATACTTTAAAAAGATAAAAGTGAAATCATACATCGCCAGAATCCAAGAAGAATTAACAGCGTTAAAATCAGCTTAAGTTAATCAACCGGCGGTTCTTCGTGGAACCGCCGGCTTTTAAAAATTAAATTTGGTTTAATCAAAATGATTGAAAATGTGGACATATTTGAAGAAGTCAGAAAGAAAATCACCGATGTAAAGAAAAAAATTGAAGAGCTTGAGGGGGAAAAGCACAGAAATCTTGAAATCATCCTTAATGTAGTCAAAGCCATAAACTCCTCACTCATACTTGAAGATGTTTTGAAGATAGTTCTTGACAATTTAATTTCGCTTGCAAAAGCTGATAAAGGATGTTTGTTTCTTGTAAATGGAGAAGAAGTTTTAAAATGTGCTCTTGCGAGAAACTCAAGGGGGGAAACAATTAACGAAGAGGCAATCTCCTACAGCAAAAGCATAGTAAATGATGTTTATTTAAGTGGCGAGCCAATAGTAATTGAAGATGTGTTAAATTACAGCGACTTTATGAAAAAGGAAAGCGTTGTCGCTTTGAATTTAAAAACAATAATTTGTGTTCCGCTTACGGTTGATTCAGAAAGAATTGGAGTTGTTTATGTGGATAGCAATCGTGTTTCAGAAATTAACAAAAATGAAATACTTCAACTTTTTGAGATACTTGCTGGTCATGCAGCAATTGCAATTAGAAACGCTAAACTTTACGAAAAACTTTCAAAAGCGTATGCTGATTTACAATCTGCAAATGAAGCGATGATAAAAGCAGAAAGAATGGCAACACGTGGAGCGCTTGCTTCCGAAATAGGGCATGAACTCTCAAATTACCTCACAATTATTTCCATCAATGCAAAACTTATTTCGCGTGAGATAACAAAAATTTCACAAGATGAAAGATTAAATAATTCCCTTTCATCTCTTCTTTCTGGCATAAATAAAATGAAATACTTCATCAGAGGTTTGCTTGACAGTGCCGAGATGAAGCCAAACAAACAGCCATCGGACATAAACAGCATAATCCGCGACACAATTCAATTTGTCCAGCCATTGTCAAGATATTCAACTGTTAAATTTATTGAAGAACTTGACCCTGAATTGCCGATTGTAAATGTTGATCCATTCCAGATACAGCAACTTTTGATAAATCTTTACAAAAATGCAACTGATGCAAGAAAAGATGCAACAATAATAACGAGGACATATTTTGATAAAGAATTCAACAGAGTTGAGATAAGAGTTGCTGACAACGGTCCAGGCATCCCCCCAGAGGTCAGAGAAAAACTTTTTAACATAAACTTAACGACAAAACCCGGAGGACACGGCTACGGTCTTATGATCTGCAAAAAAATAGTTGAAAATCACAACGGAAAGATAGAGTTAATAAGCGAAGTTGGAAATGGAACGGAATTTATAATTTCAATTCCGATTGATTCTTAACACGAAGAAGTTTCAACGGCGCTCGGGGACATTGGGAGGCTAAGTGCCTCCCTTTTTTATTTTCGTGGAACGAGAGCATAATTTGATATTTGATAAACTTTTGCTCCTTTAACCATCTCAATAAGTGAATAATTATGCGTTGCCATGATTACGGAAGTCCCACGAAGATTAATTTTCATCAAAAGTTCAATTATCTCAAAAGATGTGTCAGGGTCAAGATTTCCTGTCGGTTCATCTGCAAGGATTAAAAATGGCTCATTGACGATGGCTCTTGCTATTGCAACTCTCTGTTGCTCACCTCCAGAAAGTTCATCAGGCATGCTGTTTTTCTTATGGCTTAAACCAACTTCTGCAAGAGCCATTAAAACTTTTTTGTTAACTTCCTTTCTCTTCGCACCTGTCACATAAAGAGCGAAAGCAACATTTTCAAAAACATTTCTATCATCAAGCAATTTAAAATCTTGAAAAATTATCCCAAGTCGCCTTCTCAAATACGGAATTTGTCTTCTTTTTATTCTTTTTGAATCAAATTTTCCAACGATAACCCTACCACGATTTGGGAATATATCCATATAGATTAACCTTAAAAGCGTGCTTTTCCCTGAGCCAGTTGGTCCAGTTATGAAAACGAATTCGCCATCCTCAACTTTGAAATTTAAATCTTTAAACACGAGATTATCTCCAAACCAAACGGATACATTTTGAAACTCAACCATTTCGTTTTTCCTTTTTCTTTAAAACAAAATGAACCCTTTCTGAAAATTCACTTGCTTGAACAAAAGAAAAATCATCAAAACAAGCAAGCATCTCAAAACAACCAGAATTTTTAATTGCGTCTTCAATTTCAGAAATTTTGTAAATCTGTTGAACATGCCTTTCAAAAAATTTCTCTCCGTTAATTTCAATCTCAAATTCGTTTATGTGCTTTCTCTCATCTCTCAAGTAATAACTTCGCCTCACATATTTAAAATTGCGGTGTTTTTCGCTTAAATTCATCAAAATTGCATTCTGAATTGAATTATACTCGGTTGAAATGTCAAAAATAAAAATCCCTTGATCATCAAGCGAACCCCAAACATTTTCAAAAAGTTTGTAAAAGTTTTCAATTCGTGGCAAATAATTTACACTATCATAAAGGCACAAAGCAACATCGTATTTTTTATCCGTTTTAAAATCCAGCATATCCGAGACAAAAAACTTAACATCATCACTTTTTACTTTCATCTTTGCCTTTTCTATCATTTGCGCTGATGAATCAACTCCATCAACTTCAAAGCCCTGTTTTTTCAAAAGCAAGATCATCGTCCCTGTCCCGCAGGCAAGATCAAGAATTCGTTTTGCTTTCGGCTGAAAATTTTTCATCAGTTTCGTTATGTATTTTGACCACCTTTTATAAGGGACATCACGCATCACAAAGTCATAAATTTCAGCAAGTGCGGTATACGGTTCAGTTTGAATCATTTTATCAAGATTAATTCTTTTTGTGGCGTGCTCAAAAATTCAGCGCCAGTTTCAGTTATCAAAACATCTTCTTCAAGCCCAATTCTTAAGTATCCATTTCTTTCCTTGCTGTAAAGATAAACAGACGGTTCAAGTGCAAAGATTTGCCCGGGCAAAAGTTTATAAAACGGTTTCTTGCCGTATCTATCTTTCCAATTTGGACCAAGTATCGGACCTATTTCGTGAGTTGAATAACCGATGACATGACCTGCTGCGTGAGGATACTCTTCATATCCAGCAGACAAAATCACAGCTCTTGCTGAACTATCAACTTCAAATCCAGTTGCTCCAGGTTTCATTTTTTTAAATCCTTCTTCAATTGACTTAACATTTGTTTCAAACATTTTCAAAATGTAATCCGGCGGTTGCGTTTCATCTTCTCTCAAAACATAAGCCGTTCTCTGAATATCCGTGCAATATCCGCTCAAATTTATCCCAAAATCAATCGTTATCAAATCTCCACGCTGTATCACATAATCCGATGGTTCAGAATGACCACGCGTTATTCCAGCGTTAACACTTGGACAGCTTTCTTCTTCCCACGATGGACCAACGCCGTAATCTCGCATCAACTTCTTAATGTAATTCGCAACATCTTTCTCAGTTGTTTTCCCAGGTTTTATCACCTCATTTGAAAGCGCTTTTGAAATTATTTCTTCAGTTATCTTCACCGCTTCCCGCATTATTTCAATCTCTTCTGGCAATAGCTGACTTCTGTAAGCAATCACAATGTTTTCCGAGGAAATAAATCTTTTTGCAAATTTTTCACCAAGTGTGTTTTTAAGATATTCAAGCATACTGGCAGTAAGACCATCCGCGATGGGTGAATCCTCAGAGATGTTAAGTGCAATCTTTTTCGGGTTAATCTCTTCAACAATTTTTTTCAAATGTGGAGCAAGACCTTCCTTTTTATATGAAATCACTGTGTCATAAATCCCGGACTTTTGAATTGGGTCAACATCGTAGCTTGCGCATATTGCGATTTTTTTGAGATTTTTATCTTCATTGACAAAGATAAGAGCGGTTTTTGCAACTGCTTTATCGGCTGATAAATCTTTCGCAAGCGGGTCAACCGCATACTCACGGGTTAGAACAATCCACATATCAATGTTTTCATTTTTCATCGTTTTAAGAACAAATCTGTCAAGTTTAATTTTCTTGATCTCAAAAAATTTTTCTTGCGACATGCGTTTTATTTTTCTCGGCGTTTGAACAGGGGTTTCCCTAACGCACGAGCTTATGTTGAAAAGCAAAAGAATTAACAGTGCAAAAATAATTTGCATTTTCCATTTTCCTTTTTTGTTTTTCTCGGTTTTAAGTTAGCAAATGTGATTTAATAAAGCAAAAGAGTTGAAATTGTGTCAAAGGTTGATTTTTTGGGTTTGATTTTTTAATTTTTAATAAGCATTTACCCGCCCCTGTAGCTCAGCATGGATAGAGCAGCGGTTTCCTAAACCGCGTGTCGCAGGTTCGAGTCCTGCCAGGGGCACTTTTTAACTTAACAGATGTATGTTCCCGATGTTAATTCTTCTTAAACCCGCAGATACAGCTGCGTTGAAACACTCTGTCATCAATTTTCTACTTGTCGTTGGAAGGTCGCTTAAATAAAAGTGAGGATAAAACGCAAGAAGCGAATATGGGATATCGGGGTTAATTTCGCTTATAAATTTCGCAATTTTATAAACTTCCTCACCATCAATATATCCGGGGACTACCAGCGTGCTTGCAACAACAAGCGGTGGCTCGGGGCGTTGGTCTATAAAACCACAAGCAAACTCAAAATTTTCAAGCACTTTTTTATTGCTCACACCGCAAAGCGCAATGTTTAAATTTTCGCTATACGCCTTTAAATCAAACTTTATACATCCGCCTGATTCAAGAGATAATTTAACAGCGACATCAAGAAATTTTTTGTTCATATTTCCATTTGTCTCCCAGCAAATGCGAATGTTTTTATTCCGTTTCAGAATTATTTTTGATGTTCTAATTGCGTGAATTATTTGAGTTGATGGATCTCCACCAAAATAACAAACACAAAATGTTTTTTCATCAACGACATCTGCAAGTTCGTCAGATGAAATTTTCATCGCCCTCTTCACATCTGTTTCTCTAAAATGCCAGTTTTGACAGAACAAACAATTGAAACTACAACTTCTATAAAACACCGCAAGATTTTTCATTCCCCTTTGTTTAGAACCATCGCAAACCCAATCAGCGACACAATTTGTCGGAAGTGGATCAAAATACCAATCAAGCAGTCCATCTTTTGCAGTTCCAGCGAGATGAGAAAGCTTTCCGTTTATATTCATCCTTAAACCACAATAGCCAAAGCTATTTTCTGGGATTATGCATTTGTTTTCGCAGATTTCACACTTAACACTTTTAAGCGAGTTTGAAGATGGAATTTCAGAGGTAAGGTTAAATTCTGCCCTTGTCTTTTTATGAATGGATAGAATTTTATCAAGGACATTGTTTTTATTTGAGCGGATGCAATCAATACAAGCATTTAGAGTTTTTGAAACAAGTTTTTCTCTACCGCAAATTTCACATTTTTTCATTTTAAAATCGGGCGGGAAAATCCCCGCCCATAACTTTTTTACTTTTCAAAAATTTCATCAACAGGGACAATGCGGAAATTTTCAAGTTTTGCGTTAAGTTTATACTCTTGAATTATTTTATCCTCGTCAAGTATTGATTGAGAAACAGGGCTTACATAACTAATCGGGCTTGGTTTATTTGAAACCAAATCTTGCATGTATGAATTTGCATCTTTCGTGACAGCGACAATTTTTATGTTTTCAAAATTGAGATACTTCTTTATCGCATTGTTGACATCTTCAACTGTTAACTTCGGTAGTTCTTTTTGAATTTTATCAATGAAATACTCAATCCCGTACCAGTCAGAGTCCATCATATAGCCAAGGCGTCTGTTAAGCGTTTGAACCCAGAGCTTTGAATAGTTAAGTAAAAATTCCCTCGTTGATTCAAAGTCCTCTTTGCTTAAACCATTTTTGACAAGAATTTCAAGTTCTCTTATCGCCTGTCTTAAAACAAAATGCCTGTTTTTATTCTCAACAGGTCTTATCCAAACGCTAAAATACTGATGTCGTCTCGGAATGTTCGGGACTGGAAAAGTTGAACCCCCATCTTGAACGAAATGTTCAATATATGAATAATCTCCGTAATTTAAACCACGCTGTCCTCTTATCTTTTGCATCAAAATTCCGTTAAATGTCCTATGTTCACCAAAATATGAATTAGCGATCATCAATGCGTAAAAATCTTTATGCGAGCGATTTATCGGGATTGGAAATCCAAACGAAATTGCTGTTGAACGTGTTTCTTTTTCAATCAGTAAAAATTCAAGTCCGTTGATTCGCTTTGGTTCGGGGAGTTCAACTTGTTCTGGTTTTCCAGGTGGAAGTTTTGAGAAATCTTTTTTTATTCTCTGGATCAAACTTTTAGGATAACCACCAGCAATTCCAAAGACAATGTTACCCTGTGTGAAATATCTTTTGTAAAATTCTTTAACATCTTCAAGCGTGATATTGTTTAACCCTTGCACCGTTCCAAACTCAGGCGATTGATAAGGATGACCTTCGTAAATAAACGAAACGAGTGCTTGTTTCCCAAGTTCCTCATCATTTCCGGTTCTTATCGTCGCTTTGATATAATTCAAAAGCAAATCTTTGTTTCGCTTGAAATCGCCTTCATCAAATCTCGGATTCAAAATCAAATCGGAGAAAATTTTATAAAATTTTTCAATATGGTCTCTGTGCACTTCTCCAATTATTACGCTAACCTCTTTGTCAAACTGATAGTTTATCCTTGCTGCCCATGGGTAAAGTTTTTCTTGAACTTCTTTATATGTTAATTCCTTCGTTCCACCTTGCGCAAGCATCAAAATAGTTAAAGCATTCAAACCTTCTTTCCCTTTCGGGTCATTTATTGAGCCCGTTTCAATCATAACTCTGAATGTTATTATCGGATAATTTGGACTGTAAAGTTCTTTAATCCTTATTTCCGAATTTTGGGCGATTGAAAATGCGCTGAATAAAATCATCAGAGTAATTAATTTTTTTGCTCTCATTTTTTCTCCTCCGTTAATGTTACGATTGTTCTATTTTGAGGCGTGAGATATTTTTGAGCGGTTTTCATAATATCCTGCGGTGTTATCTTGTCATAAAGAGCGTAAAGTTCATTGACAGATTCTGGATCACCTGTAAGTTGGAAATAATGTCCAACTGTGTAAGCGACGCTATTTGGATTATCAAGCGACATAGCAAACGAGTATTTTAGATAAGATTTGACTTCATCAAGCCGTTTCTTTGAAACTGGTTTTGTTTTCAATTCTTCAATTGCATTGAAAATTTCATTCTTGACAGGATCAATCAAACTTTCATTTTTAATTCTTGCCATAATGATGAACAGGAATGGATCTCTTCGGTCTGGCGCATCGCCGTTTATGAAGTCAACCCATTGCTTTTCTATGACAAGTTTTTGATAAAGCGGTGCGGTTTTTGAAAATAAAAGTTCAACAATTAAGTCAAACGCTGCACGTTCAACATTTTTAGTTGAAAATTCTGGAATGTGATACCCAATTGCAAGATAAGGCAAAGTTTTACCTTTCCAAGGGATATGACCAACTTTTTCTTCTGTTTGCGGCGGTTCAACAGGGATTTCAGGTTTGTAATTTCCTCTCTTCCAGTTTCCATAGTATTTTTTGACAAGTTGAATCAACTTATTTTGATCAAAATCTCCAACCACAACAATTGCACAATTTTCGGGACGATAATAGCGATCAAAAAATTTCAAACTGTAATCATACTGGTTCGGCATATCAAGAATGTCCTTAAGAAATCCAATTGTCGTGTGCTTGTATGTGTGAGTTGTAAAGGCAAGGTCTTGAAGTTTTTCATAAAGAGCAAGAAATGGACTTGAAGCGCTTTTGTTATATTCACCAAGTATTGCTCCTGCTTCTGTTTTAAATTGTTCCTCCGTGTATTTTAGATTCATAAAACGATCCGATTCAATATCAATTATTGTTTCAAGAGCGTCACTGCTTGCGACGATGTGATATGCAGTCCAATCTGCGGTTGTAAAGGCGTTTGAATCAGCGCCGAGCCGTTTTAAGATATCATTGTAAACTTGTTCAGGATATTTTTCCGTGCCACGGAACATCATATGCTCAAAAAAGTGCGCAAAACCAGATTTCCCAGGCTCAACTTCATTTCTTGAACCAGCTCTGACAACAGTGTAATACGCAATTATCCCAGGTGAATCAAAGGGAACAGATAAAACTGTTAAGCCATTGTCAAGGACAACTTTGTTAATTTTGAACGGAAAAATTTTGTTTTGAGCTACTGAAAAGGTGGAAAGCAAAAGCATCATAACGAGGAAAATTGATTTTTTCATTTTAGTTTCAAATTTTGTTTGCGTGTTTGTTTTAATTTTAATCTGAAAAGAGAAAATATCAAAAATCATTTCACTCCTGTTAACTTCGCGTCTCTTCCAAGGTGTTTGTTAAACCAGGAAATTATTCTTTTGCCAATGTCCGCGATAAATTTTGGCTCTTGGACACCGTGTGGAGTTCTTGGATAAATTATCATCTCGGTTGGACAACCCTGTCTTTTAAGAGCATTGTAAAATTCTTTTCCCTGAGAAATTGGAACTCTAACATCAACTTCACCGTGGATTATCTGCGTTGGCGTTGTAACACCCTTTACATTGAATATAGCCGAATGTTTCATATAAACATCAAGCCGATCCCAGAATTCACCGCTGAAATAATCAGGCAAGAAACTTGGAATATCAGCTGTGCCTGTGAAGCTAATTAAATTTGTCACGCCTGCTCCAACGCTTGCTGCTTTAAATCTTTTCGTCTTCGTCACGATAAACGATGTCATATATCCACCGTAGCTCCATCCAGCAACGCACAAACTTTCTGGATGAACAACTCCCATTTCAATCAACTTATCCACACCAGCCATCAAATCGTCATAATCCCCAAAGCCCCAATCGTTGTAATTTGCAAATCTAAATTCTTTTCCGTATCCACTGCTTCCTCGTGGATTTGGTCTTAGGACGACATATCCTTCCTGTGCAAAAGCTTGAATTGGATAAACTGCACCAGCAGCTGTGAAAGTTTGCGTGAAAACACCAGCAGGTCCACCGCGAACAAGCAAGACAAGCGGATACCTGCGACCCTTTTCATAATTCACAGGATAAGTTACAAGCCCTTCAATCTCAAATTTTCCATCTTTTGACTTCCATCTTAAAATTTCTGTTTTTCCCATTGGCAACTTCGGAAAATCAGAATTTACATCGGTTAATTTCTTCGGTTCAAACTTTTTTAATGAAGTGACATAAACATCCGGCGGGATTTCGGGATTTTGATAGACAAATGCCATTGTGCTTCCATCATAACTGAATGAAACGCCTGTGTAATTTCCATCATCTGGAGTTAAAGCTCTCGGTTTCCCGCCATCAACAGGCAAAGCCCAAACCCGCTGTGAAGTTCTGTATGCTTCACTTACATAAACTTCTTTCCCATCTCTTGACCATCCAATGATTCTGCAATTCTCATCATATGTCGGCGCTAACCTCTTTGCTTCTCCACCAGTTGCTGGAATCACATAGACATATCTTAACCCAGCCCATTTTATTTCTCCACCATCTGATTCAAAAGCAATCCATTTTCCGTCTGGAGAAAACCTTGGATTCGCATCTGAACCTTTCCATTTAACAAGTGGCTTGATTTCTCCGCTATCAGATGGGACTATTGAAATGTCAGAGGTTGTCCATACATCAGCGGTTGGATTTACTTGATGTGAAAAAACTATAAACTTACCATCGGGAGACCAGTCAAAAGATGTTATGTGAAACTCACCTGATGTTAAACGCTTAACTTTATACTCACCTCTCTGATCTTTTTCAAGTGAGACGATGTAAAGATGAGCATATTTATAATTTTTATCAACGACAACCATATCAAGCTTTTCTTTCTTCGCTTTTATCTCTTCTTCTGTTTCGGGATCAGCGCTTGTGAAGGCAATTCTTTTTGAGTCAGGAGCCCAGCGATATGAAATTACGCCCGACTTAACTTTTGTTATTTGCTCCGCTTCACCGCCTGTTAATCTCAAAATCCAGATTTGATTTTTGCCGTCGCTTCCCCTTGCCGAGAGAAAAGCAAGATATTTTCCATCCGGCGAAAAAGATGGGGAAGTGCAAGATTTTTCGCCAAATGTAAATTGATAATTCATTTTTCCATCTGATGAAGCAACCCAGATATGCGTCAAATACTCTGATTTTTCACCTTCCATCAAAGGAACAGAAACAGTGTATGCAATTAACTTTCCATCCGGAGAAATCGCTGTTTCACCAACACGCTTAAATTTTATCATTACATCTGGCGTCCATTTGTCCTGCGAAAGCAAATGGCTTGAAAAAGTAAGTGTTAAGAAAAGCAACCAAAGTTTAAATCTTTTTGCTTTCATAATTTACCTCCATTTTTAGTTTGTTAAGAATCCTTTTGGTTTGAGTTTAAGTTCAATAATCTTCCAAAATTCATCTGGCTCACCATCAAGTCGCCATATAGCAATTCCAGCAAGTCCATACTTTTCAACAAGTTTTAATTTTTCAGACAAACTTCTTTCATCCTCAAAGTAAATCACATTTTCAACGCCATTTTCGTCTTTGAATTTAAAATAAGGCGATTTCGCTTTCCCATCCCATTTCTTTTTCAGATTATATTTTGCTATAACTTTTTGAAGTTCGGGATAATAAATTCCTCTTCCTTGCGAATTTCCAACCCACCATCTTCCGTAGAAAGGAATCCCAAGAATGATTTTCCGTGGTTTTATCCCTTGCGAAATTGCAAATTTTATCGTCTCTTCAACCCACCATTTAGGCGCAACAGGTCCAGGCGGATCAAGTCGTCCTGAATAATCATAAGCCATTATGATAAAATAATCAACGACTTCACCTAATTCTGCGTAATCATAAACCCCAGCCCAACCTGTAAATTTTTCCTGTGTCTTTGAGACGACATCAACGCTTACAATTTTTCCATAATTGTGAAGTTTTGCACATACAAGTTCAACAAATTTCGTGTATCCATCGCGAACACCGATGAACGGACCTTCAAAATCAAGATTTATTCCAATGTAATTTCCATCAAGAACAAATTTCAAAATTGAATCCGCAACTCTTTCTCTCGTCCTTGGGTCTGAAAGTAGGGCTTCCGCAACATCAACTCTAAACCCGTGATTTACAACGAGAGGCATAACAGGAAGATCGTTTTGAAGTGCAAAATTTAACAACCCTGAATCTATATCTGCAATTACATTCCCAACGCTGTCAATTCTCAACCATGTTGGCGAAACTATTGACACAAGAGATGAATTTTTCTGAAGCGATAAAAAACTTGTGCTATCGGATTTGACAACCCATGCAATTACAACCTTTGGCTCATACTCAAACGGCGGTCGTAAAGTCGCACAAGACGAGAAAATGAAAATTAAAACAGCGAAAATTTTCAATCGCATATTTTCTTCTTTTTAAATTTTCAAACCCGCAAACTCAACAATGACTTTGTAAACAGCCGAGTAATCCTCATTCTCATAACCTTTTGAAATCGCACTTACATAAAGCTCACGAATCGCACTCAAAATTGGAAGTGGAACTTTCAAATCTTGACCTGTTTCAAGAGCAAGATTTATGTCCTTCAATATGTGTTTGACATAAAAGTTCGGTGCGAAGTTTCCATCTATTATCGTTTTTCCCTTACTCTGATACATTGCCGAATTTAGAGCGGAATTTTCAAGGACTTCAAGAACTGTTTCTTTTGAAATACCTGATTTTTCAGCAAGCACAAATGCTTGTGAAAGTGCGATGATCATAGTTGCAATCATTGAGTTCATCGCAAGTTTTAAATTTGTCGCCTTTTCAACGGAATCAAAAATCCACAATCTTTTTCCGAGGACTTTAAAAATTTCTTCACACTTTTCAATTGCCTCTTTATCACCACCTGCGAAAATCAACAAAGTTCCATCGCCTGCTTGAGTTTTGCTCCCAAGAACAGGAGCGTGGATAAAATATGATTTGTGAGATTTATATTCGTTGTAAAGTTTTTTCGTCGTTGCTGGTGAAATTGTGCTCATATCAATATGAATTAAACCTTCTCTTATGCTTGCGAAAATTCCATTTGTCCCGAAAACAACCTCTTCAACAGCTCTTGAATCCGCAAGCATTGAAATAACCACATCGCAATTTTTAGCAACTTCAGATGGCGAATTAGCGATTGTAAAACCAGAAACATCAAGTTTTGAAATTTTATCTTTCGTTCTGTTGTAAATGACAAGTTCAAAGCCATTGTTCAAAAGTCGCTTTGCCATCATTTCCCCCATTATCCCGAGACCGATGAAACCAAGTTTTTTCATTTTACTTTTGAAATTTTGTTTTTGTAAAATTCACTTTACAAAAATCATAAACTTTGAAGCGACATATTCACCTGCAAAAATCGTATAGACATAAACTCCGCTTGCAAGCCCGCTTGCGTCAAAAATTGCGTAATGTAGCCCCGCTCCTTTTTCTTCATCAACAAGCGTTTTAACTTCTCTACCGAGCAAATCATAAATTTTCAACACAACATGACTTGCTTCCGGAAGATAAAATCTTATCACGGTGCTTGAATTAAATGGATTTGGGTAATTTTGATAAAGTTCAAATTTATCCGCAATTATTTCGCTTTCTTTAACCTCAGTTGTTGGGTCAGCGCAGACAACTTTACCATCTCTTACTGTTACAATTCTTGTGTAAAGTTCATTTAACGCTGTTATCGTGTAAGTTCCGGGTTTTACTTCACCAATTGCGTAATTTTCTTGATAAATATCATCGCTTCCGATGTAAGGATCGTTGAAATTGTAAGTCAAAGCGTATGAGAAAGTCGTGTAAGGTGGTCTCGGCTTCGGGTCGGGCTTTATATCTACTCTTGTTGAATTCGGTGCATTTGGAATTTTACCGTAAATTGCGCCAGTTCCACGCATTACAAACCATAGCTCTGGGTTTCTTCTTGTCCTGTATGCATCAAAACGAGGTGTCCCAAGCCGAATTTCAAAATGCAAATGTGGTCCCGTTGAATAACCGGTGTTGCCAGAAATTGCAATTGGTTCGCCAGCTTTTACACTGTCACCTTGATTTTTCAAAGGTTTTGATAGATGTCCGTAAAGCAAATACAAATCTTTCCCTTCCCATTGTCCTTTGATGAAGATATAATTTCCAGCGCCGTTTGGTTCAAAACCTCCAACTGTATCATACGGATTATAAGCAACAAAATAAATGATCCCATCACAGGCAGAATAAACTGTGTCATATCTTACAAGGATATCAACCCCAGCATGCGCCCTGTTTTGGGGATCGCGAATGTTTGGCTCACCATAAAGATAAGAACCGTTGATTTGAATGTGGTCGGGAACGGGTCGTTTTAAACGAAAAGTTTGGGAATAAAGCAATTGCGCGAAGATGAGAAAAAATGTTAAAATTTTTAGCACTCGTTCAATCTTCAATTTTTTCAAGTATATCTTTGTTAAGAAATTCAGCATAGACATTTTCAACTTCAGCATTTGAAAGCGACATATCAACGAGCTCATCCCAGTTGAGTTTTTTCTCAACTTCAAATATCTCGTCAAAATCAGCCCATGTCTCAGGATGTCTCCCCGTTAGAAAACTACAACAATCATCGTAAGGTTGACTTGAAATTTCATATGTTCCTATCTCACGCGCTTTTTGAATTATCTCTTCTTTATCAATCCCAATCAAAGGTCTCAAAATTGGAAACGTTGCGATTTGATTTATGACTCTTATATTTCTCAAAGTTTGAGAAGCAACTTGACCTAAACTTTCCCCTGTGACAAGTGCCTCCGCTCCTTCTTTCTCCGCAATTTTTTCAGCAATTTTTATCATCAATCTTCTGTATAAAATTGTCCTCAAACCAACGGGGGCATTTAAAACGATGATTCTCTGCGCTTCCGCTATTGGGACTATGAAAAGTTTTGAATGGAATTGAAACTTTGTTAAGATTTTCACCAACTGTTTAACTTGCTCAATTGAATCGTAAGAAGTGTATGGATAACTGTGATAATGAACGAATATAACCTTTGCCCCCCGCTTCATCATCATATAAGATGCAATTGGCGAGTCAAAACCAGCCGAAAGCAATGAGACAACTTTACCACTTGAACCAACCGGAAGCCCGCCCGGACCTTTGAATCTATCAGCATAAACATAAACTTCCTTATCAACTATCTCAATGTGAACGCTTACATCTGGATTTTTTAAATCAACGCTAACTTCCTTGCCTTCATTCTTAAACTCTTCAAGCAAATAAGCCCCAACTTGACGATTCACCTCAACGGAATTCAAAGGGAATCTTTTGTTCTGTCTTTTCGTCTTTACGCTAAATGTCTTAAAAGTTTTATTCTTCAAAACCTTTAAACTCGCCTCGCATATTTTCTCAATATCAAGCGCTGTGACGACACCAATCCCAAAATTCGTCAATCCAAAAACATTGCTCAATCTTGATTTCACAATTTCAACTTTTTCCGTCTCTTCAAATCCAAATGGGAGAACAATTTTCAAGCGTCCATATCCTCGCATCACCATATTTTGCTTAACAATGTCAGAAAGCATAAAAGCAATGTTAGTTCTCAATTTTTTCTCAAAAATTTCTCTATTTCGTTGTTTAAGCGCAACCTCGTGATAATGGCATATCACAACCGCTGAACTCATCGGAAATTTTCGGCTGTTTATTTTTCTGGTAATAAAAATATCTCAAATCGGAGTTAAAAGTCAAGCCAACCTCCCGCAGATACTTGACTGAAATATGAAATCGTAAATTTCACTTTTCTTTAAATCTTTTGGGATTATGAAATAAATCAAATCCGCATCTTTCCCCTTTTCAATGCTACCGCAGTAATCACCAAAGCCAAGCGCAACTGCACCATTTATTGTTGCCATCTTTATCAATTCAACATCACTTACATCAGGATAAAACTCTCGTGCAAACTTCAACTCGTGAAGTATGTTCAAATCACGATTGCTTGCGATGCTATCCGTCCCTATGCAAACATTTATCCCACTGTCAAGAAATTTTCGCACCGGCGCTTTGCCAACTTTTAAAAAGAAATTGCTCCTCGGACATGTGCAAACGCTCACACCCCTTCGGCTTAAAATTTCAATGTCTTCTTCATCAACATTGACACAATGAACTGCGAGAGTATTTTCATCAAGGAAACCAATTTGCTCAAGATATTTTACAGGCGAAACTCCTGGCGCTTCCCATTTTGGATCAAAGGCATCTCTTTGAATTAAAAAATTGCGGAAAAATCCAGTCCCCTGCTTCAAAAACTCAACCTCCTCAACTGGCTCGGCAAGATGAACGCTTGTCTTTGATGAACCATTGAAATTTTTTATCAATTTAAAAAGTCCTTCAGATACGGAATATGGAGCATGCGCAGACATTGAAACTTTAAAATCTTTCTGCAAATTATGTTTTCGCACAATGTTGTTTATATCTTCAATTAAATCTTTCACAACATCAAAAAATTCTCTACCCCTTTCTTCTTTGAAGGCTATCAACTCAATGAAAATTTGAACTTTCAATGGAACTCTCAAAAGCAGTGTTATCAACTTCGCCGTGTTTGAAACATCTCCAATTGCGACTGTCCCGGAGTTTATAACTTCATCAATTCTTCGCTTAACAGCATTTTTAAATTTTCTCTCGGATAAAAATTTTAAAAATTTTACACTTGCAAACCTACCCTTGAAAAATTTGTTTCGCTTTTTCACAACTTCCCAGAGCCAATCTTGAAAACTTTTTGCTTCCTTAAACTTTAAATTTGAAAGTTCAAGATGTGTGTGCGCATTGACAAATCCAGGCATTATCAAAGCATTTTTCAAATCAAACCTTTTCTCAATTTTATACTTTGAATCAATTTCCTCACGAGCCCCAAAATCAATGATTTTATTCCCTTCAATTACAACTGCACCATCTTCAATTATCTCGGAAGTCACAGGCAAAATGTATTTCGCATAAAAAATCCTCATCGCTTCAAAATTAAACCTTTGTGTTTCAAATCACATCTAATTTAGTGAAGACACAAAGATAAAACAAAAAAGAGAAAAGCCATGAAAGCAAGAACAATAATAATAGCGGTTGCACTTCTACTTATCGCATCAACTTCATTCGCACAAATGTTTGGTCCGAGGTTTGGATTCCTTCCGGACGATGGTATATGGCAAAGAGGAATAACCCGACTTTATGATGAGCTCAAACTTACAGATGAACAAAAATCAAAACTTCAAAATCTATTTTTTGAATTTCGCAAAAATCAAACTGATATTGCAAGCAAGTTAAACAAAGCAAGAATTGAACTCCAAGAACTCCTCTCATCCGAAAAGCCGGATAAGTCAGCGATTGACAAAAAGGTTGATGAAATCTCTGGCTATATGAAAGAGCTCAACAAAAACAGGGTAAATCACTGGCTTAACATTCAGCAGGTTCTGACTCCGGAACAGAGAAAAATTTTGAGAGAAAAATTTGGATTTGGTTTCGGTTTTCGTGATGGTTTTTATGGCTGGGGTAAACCCAAAAGAGGGTTGCGATTGCACCGATGCTGGTAAAAGCAACTGAAACCTCCCCAAATTTTGGGGAGGTTTTTTATTTTTTACAAACCACGGGATAATTTTAAAAGCGCTACACTTTCAATGTGATATGTGTGGGGAAACATATCAACTGGCTGTATAAGCTCTATCATATAATTTGGCTCGTATTCAATCAAAAGTTTTATATCTCTTGCTTGCGTTGTCGGATTACAACTCACATAAACGATTCTTTCGGGTTTAATTCTTGAAATTGCTTTGACAACATCAGGATGCATACCTGAACGAGGCGGGTCAATGATTATAACATCTGGCTTTGGGGTCTGACGCATCCAAGATTTATCAGTGTAAAGTTTTTCTCTTAAATCACCAGCGATAAATTTACAATTTTTGATCCTGTTTATCTCTGCATTTCTCCACGCATCTTCAACAGCGCTTTCAACAAGTTCAAGTCCAATGACATTTTTAACAAATGATGACACAAAAATTGATATCGTCCCTGTGCCAGAATAAAAATCATAAACAACATCATCGGGTTTGAAGCTTGCAAACTCAACAATTTTTTTGTAAAGTTTTTCCGCCTGTCTTGTGTTCGTCTGGAAAAATGAGTTTGAAGAGATTTGAAAAATGTAATCCCCAAGTTTTTCAGTGATAGTTCCATTGCCGTGATAAACTCTTTCATATTCACCAACTGCTATTTGTGCCTTGCGAGTATTGATGTTATTCACAACTGTTGTTATATTGGGGAATTTTGAAAGCAAAGAATTTGTGAATTCGGACATTATTTCTGCGTTATCTTCAAATGTCACAAGGTTAACCATCACATCCCCTGTGTTTTTGCCTTCTCTTATCGTAAGGAAACGAAGATAACCTTCGTTTTTTTCGCTTGAATAAATCGGGATATTTTTTGATTTGAAATAATCTCGTGTGAAATTTAAAATTTCATTGCTTAACTCCGATTGCAAAAAGCATTCGTCAATGTCAAGCACTTTGTCAAATCTATCTGGAAGATGAAACCCTAAAGCAAAGTTTCGGTCAATTTCATCTATATTTTCAATTTCTTCTTTTAGAAGCCATCTTTGATCGGAGAAAGAGAACTCAATCTTGTTTCGGTAAAAGAAGATTTCATCAGATGGAAGAGTGCCCAAGACAATTTCATCAATTCCTTTAAAACCACCGATTCTCTCAAAACTTTCAATCACATGGTCTCTTTTGAATTCAAGTTGTGCATTATATTCAAGGTTTTGCCATTTGCAACCACCGCAAACGCCAAAGAATTTACACTTTGGTTCAACCCTTAAACTTGATTTTTGAATTAATTCAACTGGTTCTGCTTCTGCGTATGATTTCTTTAATTTCGTGATTTTAACTTTGACTACATCTCCGGGGACAACATTTCTGACAAAAACAACAAAACCATTGACTCTTGCGATGCTCTTGCCTTCAAAAACTGTTT
>Ga0105163_1000623_pt1 | contig 20522 bp, 18 predicted proteins | sample JNZ110809AmetaG_FD_81531 | JGI IMG/M metagenome (GOLD analysis project Ga0105163, IMG submission 81531) | Hot spring microbial communities from Jinze hot spring, China to study Microbial Dark Matter (Phase II) - JNZ 110809A | ecosystem: Environmental > Aquatic > Thermal springs > Hot (42-90C) >... | reverse complement strand
ATAGGGATCGTTGGGATAGGGGTTGTAGTCTTAGGTGTAGTGGGGCTTGTTGTGGTTTATCCCCTTTTGAAGACCTTAGAGGGTTGGTTTGAGGTGGCTAAGGCCTGGGCCTTGAGGCGGGAAGGTCCTGTAGGTGTTGAACTTGGCCTTACCCTTGCTGATGGGGGCGAAAAGGCAGAGGAAAGGAAGTAAAAGGAGGAGGTTATGAAGAGGAGGCTCAGAAAGAGTTGTCCTTTCCTAGGGGAGGAGAAGGTCCTTTATTGTCGGGCCTTCCCCCTCAAGAAGCCCTTGCCCTTCGAAAAGATCTACGGGCCTGAGAACCTCTGTCTCAAGGGGAACTTTGCCCGTTGTCCGATATATCGGGAAAGAGGGGCTGAGAAGAAGGCGCCTAGCAAGATCTGTCCCTTTGTGGAGGTGGAGACCGTTAGCTACTGCAAGCTCTTTCCCGCCAAAAAGGTGCCGCTGTCCGGGGTCTTCGAGTTGGAAAACCCTTGTACCACTGAGAAGCACCAGTTATGTCCCCTCTTTGTGGCGCTCAAGCAAGGGGACCTCCTTCGGGAAAGGGTTGGAGGTACTGAGGGATTTACCTTGGACCCTTCGGTTACGTACTTACCCGAGCACTACTGGATACGGGAAGTAGAAGGCGGGCATGTTTTAGGCCTTGACGACTTCGCTCAGGCGCTCCTGGGGCCCATTGGGGGATTGGTTTTGCCTAAAGAAGGGGATCTTTTGAAAAAAGGCGAGATCCTTTTGACGGTGCAAGGGGCTATGGGAAAGGTGGAGTTGCTTTCGCCCTTGGAGCTTGAGGTGATGGAGATAAACAGGTCTTTGAAGGAAGACCCTTTGCTCTTGAACAGGGACCCCTATGGGAAGGGTTGGATCCTAAAGGCTAGGCTTATGCAGTTGCCCCATGAGGCCTACAAAGGGGAAAGTGCGCACAGCTGGATGAGGAGGGAGCTTGAAAGGATATACCTCTTGGTTGCAGATGGTGAAATCAGGACGATGCTAGACGGAGGGGATGTCACCTTCGGTTGGGCCTTTGAAATGGACGAAAAGAAGAGGGAACAAGCCATGCGTACTTTCCTTTACGTTAAGGCAGAAAGGAGGTGATTGAAATGGAGCTTTTCCAATACCAATGGGTGGACATGTTCGCTACCAAAGGCATCAAGTACCTTTTGGTCCTAGCCTTCTGGTTTAGCATATTCCCCTTCTGGCGGACCTTACTAGGGCCTGTCAGGGTGGGGAGAAGGGCTATTGAGAGGGTGGTCTCGGGCCTTAAAGAGTGGTTCGATTTCCCCCCTTACCTTTATTACCATCAAGGGCACACCTGGGTAAGGGTAGACGAAAAAGGGACGGTTAAGGTGGGCCTTGACGACTTCGCCCAAAAACTCCTGGGACAGCCTGATACCTTGGAACTACCCGAAATAGGCTCCAGGTTGAGGCAAGGGGACATCGCTTGGAGACTCAAAATAGGCGGTAAGGTCATTGAGATGCTGTCACCTGTAAACGGCGTAGTGACGGCTGTAAACGTAAAGGCCCTCGAAGACCCTTCGATCCTCAACAGGGACCCCTATGGAGAAGGATGGCTACTGAAGGTGAGGGCCGAAGGCCTTAAGTTCGACCTCAGGAATCTCTTCAAGGGTGAGGTCCTTAAAGGATGGGTAGAAGCCACCTTGGAAAAACTACGCACGATGATAGGTACAGAACTCGGTCTGATGTACCAAGACGGTGGCTTACCTGTAAGCGGCTTCATAAGGCAAATAGCCCCTAACGATTGGGACAAAATAGTAAGGGAATTCCTTGTGCCAGAGACGTAAGGTAAAAGCAAAGCCGGAGGCCAAAGGGCTTCCGGCTTTGCTTTGAGAAAATTTGTGCAAATTTTCACGTGCATGCTATATTCTTATGGGGAGCCAATTAGAGTTAGAGGAGGCAGTTCATGGACCGTAGGAGTTTTTTGAAGGCCTTTGGGGTTGGCCTTTTAAGTGTGTTTGTGGGTAGGAGTACGCTTTCTGAGGAGGTTTTGGGTCGGGAGTTTGTGGGTATTTTAGTCGATACGACGAGGTGTATAGGTTGTAGGTCTTGTGAGGTGGCCTGTAGTGAGGCCCATGGTTTGCCCCTGCCGGATCCTGAGGATCGAAGTGTTTTCGAGCGCAAGAGGAAGCCTACCGTGGAGCAGCTTACAGTGGTAAACAGGCACATGACCTCCAAGGGGGAAGTCTTCGTTAAGGTCCAGTGCATGCATTGTTGTCAGCCCGCTTGTGTGGCAGCTTGTTTGGTCAAGGCCATGGAGAAAAGGCCATCTGGGCATGTTACCTGGGCCAAGAACTGTATGGGTTGTCGTTTCTGTATGTACAGTTGCCCTTTTGGTGTGCCTAAGTTCGAATATGAAAAGGCCATACCGGAGATCAAGAAATGCGATCTATGTTGGGATAGGTTCAAGGAGGGGAAGATACCTGCGTGTGTAGAGGCCTGTCCCCAGGAAGCCTTGATATTTGGCCCGCGTCGCGATCTGGTCCATGAAGGCAAGGCCCGTATTTACACCCGGCCAGGGCTTTATTATCCGCACCTTTACGGAGAGGACGAGGTAGGCGGTACGTCTTACCTTTACCTTTCCCCGGTCCCTTTTGAAGAGATAGGCATGCCCACAGGGCTCGGCAGCACCCCATATCCTGAATACGCGAAGATCTTCATCGACAGCGACGATTTCGTTTACATCCTCTGGCCCGCCATGATGTGGGCCCTTTATGAGCTTTCCCGAAGGGAGGAGGTGTGAAGATGAGGCCTGAAGGAAAAAAGTTGATGCATTTCCTTTTGGAGGAACTTAAGCCCAAGGGCCCACTTTTTACCAAGTTCAACCTTATCACGGCGCCCATTATCCTAGTAGGATTGGCTTTGATCCTATTTAGGTTCCTCAAGGGGCTTGGCGCTGTCACCAACCTCTCACAGGAATTCCCTTGGGGCCTTTGGATAGCCTTTGACGTTATGACCGGTGTCCCTTGGGCAGGTGGAGCTTATTGTGTGTGTTTTCTTGTTTACATTATGCGGGCTGAGAAGTACAAACCCATCCTAAGGGCGGCGGTCTTAAGCGGTACTCTGGGCTATATGTTCTACGCCGGGGCTTTGCTGTTGGATTTAGGGAGGTGGTGGAACTGTTTTAACCCCTTCATAGGCAACAAATTCGGTTTCCAATCTGCCCTTTGGCTTGTGGCCATCCATTTCCTGCTTTACACCTTGGCTGAGGTGATAGAGTTTTCACCCACTGTGGCCGAGTGGTTGGGTTTGAGAAGGCTTAAGGCTCTTTTACATTCCATAACTTTACCCGTGGTCATATTTGGGGTGACCCTTTCCACCCTTCACCAGGCAGGTCTAGGCGCCCTTACCCTCATGGCCAAGGACAAGATCCACCCTCTTTGGTGGACAGAGTTTGCACCCATATTGTTCTTCCTTCAGAGCCTTTTCGGTGGCCTTTCCATGTTGATCTTGGAAGGTTCCGTAAGCCACCGGGTCTTCGCTTACAGGATACCTGAGGAGGTCCATAGGACCCATCCAGAAGTCCTCCTTGGGCTTGCCAAGGGTTGTGCAGGGGTGCTCTTTGTCTATCTCTTCTTGAAGGTCCTACTGTTTGTGCACGTCTATGGGTGGCTGTACTTAGGTTCGGGTATGGGGGCTTGGTATTTAGTGGAGCTCCTTGGCTTTGGTTTTTTACCCTTTGTGCTCTTTTGGTCAGGGGTGAGGAAACTGGACTTAAAGAAGATAAAGGTGGCTGCCCCCTTAGCGATGGCGGGGGTCGCCCTGAACAGGTTCAACTACGTCTTCATCGCCTATAACTGGTACCTGCCTTGGGGCGAGCGGTATTATCCTACCTGGATGGAAATATGGATCACGGTTACGGTGGTGCTCCTTGAGGTTTGGGTCCTCAGGTGGGTGGTAAACAGGATGCCGGTTTACGCCCTTGAGGAGGAAGAAGAGGCTCCCTTTGCAAGGTTTGCTACGAGGAGGACGGCATGAGGTCCAAAAAGAACAGGAAAAGCGCCTTTAAGGTGTTTTCCTTGATGGGCTTTATCGCAGCGGTTTGTTATGGGGCCTATGGGCTTGATTACCTCAAGCTTGACTCTTTAAGGAACCTTTACGAAGCTGTAGAATTTTCCCATGGGGCCCATGTAGAGTACGTAGGAGGAGACTGTAAAACGTGTCACCACTATGCTGAAGAGCCTTTGCCCTGTAAGGAATGCCATGAACCCTTTACAGTTTACCGCTACAAGGGGGCCGAAAGGAAAACTTCCCTTGGGTTGAAGGGTGCCTATCACGGACAATGTCTCAAATGCCATAAGGAGGCAGGAGGCCCTACGGGGTGTGAGGATTGCCACCCGAGGGCTTCGAAAAAGTCGTAGGGGATGAGCGTTTTTTTCCGTAGCCTCAGTTTCAAATTGATCTTGTGGGTCAGCGTCATCACCGCCCTGGCCATCGGGGGGCTCACTTACGTGAACCTCCAGACAAAGAAGAAATACTTGATGGAAGAAGTGGTGGCACGGACTGCACAGTTGAGCGACGTGATAAAGAGGAGCCTTTGGTATGACATGCTTCACAACTATCGCGATGCCCTTTACCACTCCATAAGGATAATAGGGGAGCAGGAGGGGATCGTCAGGGTTAGGATCTTCAACAAGGAAGGGACCATAACCTTTTCTTCGGATTCTATGGAGATAGGGCAAAAGGTGGATATGAAGGCAGAGGCCTGTTACGTATGTCATGCTAAGGACCAGCCTTTGGAGCGGCTCGATATACCGGAACGTTCGAGGATATTCGAGACCCCATCAGGACGCGTCTTTGGGATGATAACCCCCATTTACAACGAGCCCGAGTGCTATAAAGCCCCTTGTCATGCCCATCCGCCTGAGAAGACCGTCCTTGGGGTCTTGGACGTGGTCCTTTCCCTTCAGAAGACCGATGAGCGGATCCAACGGCTCTTCAAGCGCACCATCCCTTGGGCTGCCGTTACTGTGGGGATACTGTCCCTCATAATCGGTCTGTTCTTGAAGGTAAGGGTGTACAACCCAACCAAAGCCCTGCTTGAGGCCACAAAGAGGATTGGGGGCGGTGACTTCAGTTACAGGATATGCTTGAGATCTGATGACGAACTCGGCGAGCTGGCCAAGGCCTTCAACCGTATGGTGGAGCAATTGGAGAGGGCCAATGCGGAGATCCGGGAGCTTGTGGACAACTTGGAACAGAAGGTCAAAGAAAGGACCGAGGAACTGGAATACATCCACCAACAGCTCCTTCAAACGGAAAAGCTTGCTGCTTTAGGAAAGCTCGCGGCAAGTGTGGCCCATGAGATCAATAACCCCTTGACGGGTGTCCTTACGTACATAAAGCTCATGCAGAAAAAACTACAAAGCATTGAGGACAACAAAAACATGGAAAAATTCCAGTCCTATTTGGCGGTGATGGAGAGGGAGACCGAAAGGTGTGCGACAATAGTCAAGAACCTCCTGGACTTTGCACGTAAGCGCGAACCTTCCTTCAAGGAAGGAGTTGACGTAAACGCCGTCCTGGAAGACGCCATATCCCTTGTAGCAAATAAGCTCACCTTACAGAACGTGACCCTGGAAAGGGATTTTTCGCACTTGCCACCTATAACCGCTGACCCAGGGCAGTTGAGACAGGCCTTTTTGAACCTGCTGTTGAACGCTATAGAGGCTATCCAGGATTCCTCAGGGGTTGTCAAGGTGAAGACCTCTTTTTCGGAAAAGGACAATTGCGTCGTAGTGGAGATATCAGATACAGGCATTGGGATAAAGGAGGAAGACCTCCAAAGGATATTCGATCCCTTCTTTACCACAAAGGAAAAGGGGACAGGGCTTGGTCTTTCTGTGGTCTATGGTATAGTTAATTCCCATCGGGGACAGATAAACGTAAAAAGCAAGGTGGGTGTGGGTACTACCTTCACCGTTAAGCTTCCCGTTAAGATAAACTTAGAAAGGTGAAGGCCGATGAAGAAGGACATCAGGATCCTTGTCGTAGACGACGAGGAAATAGTGCGTGAGTCCCTTGTGGAATGGCTGAAGGAGGATGGCTATTACGCGGAGGCTGCTGCCGATGGTTTTGAGGCTTTGGAGAAGTTGAAGGAAAAGAGCTGGGACATCGCCCTTGTGGACCTAAAGATGCCTAAGATGGATGGTATAGAGCTTTTGGAGAAGATAAAGGAACAGAGCCCTGACACCCAGGTGATCATCTTCACAGCATATGCTACGGTTCATACGGCAGTTCAAGCGATAAAGAAGGGGGCTTACGATTATTTGGTCAAACCCCTTGATCCGGAGGAGGTCTCGCTTCTGATAGAGAGGCTTATAAGGAGCCAGGAACTCGTAAGAGAGGTTTCCTACCTCAGGAAGGAGTTGAGCAAACAATACAAGTTCCATGACCTTATCTCCAAAAGCCCCAAGATGCAGCAGATCTTCGAGTTAGCAAAGGTCGTGGCGAAGAGCAATTCCAACGTGCTCATCTTGGGCGAAAGCGGAACGGGAAAAGAGCTTTTGGCAAGGGCCATCCACAACGAGAGCCCCCGGGCCAACGGACCCTTTGTGGCTGTTTCCTGTGTGGCTATTCCAGACACGTTGCTTGAAAGCGAACTGTTCGGACACGAAAAGGGTGCCTTCACAGATGCCATAGCCCAGAAGAAGGGTAAGTTCGAACTGGCCCATGGAGGGACCTTGTTCCTTGACGAGATAGGGGACATAAGCCCCAAGATGCAGCTTGCCCTGCTAAGGGTTTTGGAGGAGAGGGAGTTCACCAGGGTGGGGGGGACCAAGCCCATAAAGGTAGACGTGAGGATCATAGCGGCTACCAACAGAAACCTCCAAAAGGCTGTGGAAGAAGGGCGCTTCAGGGACGACCTCTATTACCGGCTGAACGTGATAACCATCCAGATCCCCCCCTTAAGGGAGAGAAAAGAGGATATACCGCTTTTAGTGGAGCACTTTGTCGAGAAATTCAACATCCAGATGGGGAAAAGGGTAAAAGGCGTATCACAGGAGGCCATGAGGCTATTGATGGAGTATGACTGGCCTGGGAACGTGAGGGAGTTGGAAAACGTCATAGAAAGGGCCATGGTGATAGCCAAAGGCGAGTGGATCACCCCGGATGACTTATTTTTACCCACTTCCAGTAAGGCAGAAGAAAACCCCATGAGCCTTGAAGCAGTGGAAAAGGCCCATATTTTAAAGGTCCTAAATGACACAGGGTGGAACATACAGCGTTCAGCTCAAATCCTGGGGATAGACCGTACTACCCTTTACCACAAGATAAAGCGTTACGGCCTTAAAAGGCCGGACTAATCTTCGTATCCGAGTATCATGGCCTTGAAATGGGCCCAGAAGGTGTGGCCCAAGGTAGCCAGGTATATGTGGGCTATTACAAAGGCCGTAAAGGTATAGGCCAAAAGGAGGTGTAAGCCGTCGATGACCTTTATGCCTCCCAGGGCCTCTATGGCCGGGGCAAAGGCCTGGGGATCCCAGAGGAAAAGACCCGTCAAGATCTGAAGGGGCAAAAGGATGTACATGATGGCAAAATACGTGATCTTTTGCAGGCTATTGAACTTATCGTCGGGTTTGGGGACAAAGGGATGTGGATCGCCGAAGAAATACCTCACGAAATAGTAATTGGCGTAAATAGGGATCTTCTGAAAATCAGCCTTAGAAGGTACATATACCTTGATGAACTTCCCGCTTAGGAGATAATAGCTCCAAAGGACTAAAAAGGAGAAAAGCACGAGAAAACCGCACAAGTTGTGTATCCTTACGGCAAGGGCAAAGGGGAAGATGTCCAAATGGGTGAAACGTATGTTGAAGCCCGTCAAAGCCAATAGCGCTATTGAAATTGCATGGACCCAATGGGAGATCCTCACCGGAAGGGGATGTAAAATCTCCTTTTGGCTCATAAGGTATCCTCCCTATGGGATTCTGTAAAGTGTCTCCTCCACCTGATGGTGAAAAGGCGTAAAAGGCCATGGAGCCCTACAAAAAGCAAGGCACCTATTAGAAACAGGTAGCCTAAAAGGTCAATCCACTTCCAACCGATCTGCCTTACCAAAAGCTCGAACCTGTTGGTCTCCTTTTCCCTAAAAAGGGCGCTGAGGTCCTCAAAGGAAAGGTGGTCGGTACCAAAGGGGTAAAAGTCAGATACGGAAGAAAGCACCTTTGGCTCAAGGGGCATGGTCTCCCCCGAGGGCGTAGATAAAAAAACGGTCTGTAAGGCCTTGGCTTTTCTGCTGTGACAATCTTGGCAATTTGTTCCCTCGGGCCTTGCGATCAAGTGGGTGGGTTCAAGGACCACAAGCTCCGATTTGAGGACAGGGGCATAATCCTTCCTTTTGAGTTTCGCCAAAAGGGATCTCAATTCTCCGAAGTCTATGATCCCGTTGCCATCTTCATCCCCTTTAACCGGCTCCATCTCCCCTTGGCCTTTCCCTTTAAGCACCAAGTGCACGACGATTCCGTTTTTTGCCTGAGAAGAATGACATGTGGTACAGCCGAGTTTTTCTTTGAACGCCCCTTTGTGTCTCTTATGGACCTCTATCTCCTTTATGTCCTTCCACATATGACATTTGAGACACGGCTCGTTCTTCTCGGAAACCCGAATCAAGGTAAAGCTTTGCGCATAATGGGGGTTATGACAGTCATAACATTCAGCCGGATGGCCGCTTACTTGGTAGGCTTCGGATACCTCTGTATGACATGTACTACAATCCACCTTTTGGAGCCTCTGGGGATGGGGAAGCTCAGAGATATCGGCATGGCAATCCGTGCACTCCAGAGAACTGTGTACAGAGCGGCCAAATCGTCCTTCGTCTACATAGAGGGAGACCTTTTTGGTTGGTCTTTCTTCCTTTTTGCCTTCCGAGGGTATGACGAGGGAGAGCCTTTCTTCTTCTGACATCTTGAGGATGTCAGAAGTCCCATGACATTGAAGGCACTCCGACTTTTGCTGAGGGAAACCAAGGCTTAAAGGCAAGGCCAAAATCCACCCAAAGGCCAAAAAGGGAGCGAGCTTTTTCATATCCCTGCTCCTTGAGGTAGATCGATGACTTTTGAAACATAAAGGGACTTCTTTGTCAAGCTTTGGAAAACTAGGAGGTACCGCAGTGGTCTTTTACATCAGCCATAGTCACATTCAACCCACCGAGCAGGAAAAGGATACCCCCCAACAAGAAGGCCGTTCGATAGCTGTTCCACAGGTCAAAGGCCCAACCTGCTAAAAAGGGGCCTAGGGCACCCCCTACCGCCCAAGACGCAGAAGACATCCCTATAATGGTGCCGGCTATTGCCGTTCCAAACAACCTGGGTACAAGGGCCGTACGCAGGGGAATAGCGGCGCTGAAGCAGAGTCCGAATAAACCCATTAAGGGGAATAAGGCCCCTCGGGGGATGCCCATCCCAAGGACGAGTAAGATGACCGCCTGGCCAAAAAACAAAAAGGCCAAGGACTTCTTGAAGCCCCATTTGCGCGCCATAAATCCAGCCGATAGGTTTCCTACTATTCCTCCTATTCCCATAACGGTCAAAAGGAAGGCTGCGGTTTGTGGTTCGATGCCTATATCGGTAGCAAAGGCGACGATATGGGCGGTGAGGAAGTAAGAGCCTGCACTTAAGACGAAACCGATGAACATAAGGGTCCAGAAGACCCCTCTCGAGACTGCCTCCTTAAAACTCGACCCTGTGAGCACCCCTTTTCCCTTGTCTTTATGAGGCTCGCTTGAATGAGGGGATGTTTTCAGCAACCAAAGGGAAGGAAGACCCACCAAAAGTACCAAAAGGGAAAGGAACCTGAAGGCTACGCCCCAGCCTTGACGCCCTATTAGGTGGGCCACTATAGGAGAAAGGCACATCTGTCCAACCGTTATGCCACAAAGGGCTATTCCCAGGGCCAGGGCCCTTTCCCGTGGGAAGGTCAAAGAGATCAAAGTGTTAACAGGTGTATAGCAACAACCAGTAGCTATGCCCATGCCGACCCCAAGCAACATAAATAGCTCTTCCTCACTTCCAAGGGATCCAAGGCGCCAAAGGGAAAGGGCAGCAACGGCCACACCGACCGCTAAAGAGACCATATAGCCACCTTTGTCCGTAAGCCTCCCGCTTAAGACGGACACAAGACCTGAAAGGGCGACTGAGACTGAAAGGGCCCCTGATATAAGGGCCCTCTTCCAACCGAAGGCCATAGCCAGAGGTTTAAGGAAGACGCCAAAGGAAAGGGTCGAACCGTAAATGACAAAGAGCAACAAGAAAGACCCTATTAAGACCTTAGAGCCTTCGCGCATATTTTGACCTATACATAGGCGGATGCCTCAGGTCAAGCGAAGGCATCCGCCTATGACCCTGTCATCTTCCTAGGATTTGACGGGCTTCTTTTTCCAACTCAAGCCTTTTTTCGAAGAGCTTCTCCTTTATCGCAAAAAGTTCCCTTTTTATCCTCTCGGCTTCTTCATGTCTCTCACTAAGAAGTGCCCTTTGGAGTTCAATCCTTTTGCGCAGGAGCTCTTCCCTGAGAGGTGCAGTTTCTTTGACGAACTTTTCCTTCAGTTCGAGGAACTTTTGGGCTCTTTCACGCTCAAGGGGCAGATGATAGCAGAACCTTCCGTAAAGGCCCTGCCCCCACCATCCCTTAAAGCCCAAAAGGGGACCATGATGGGTCCGTGGTCCCCACCTATCTTGGGGAGGGCAGGCAAAGACACTACTTGCAGCCAAGGCGAGGGCCACGAGTAAAACCCCTAATGCTGCTTTTTTCATCGTTTCACCTCCTTTGGAATTTATCCTTCCCTTTTGACGGCCCAAGTGCACCTTTGGTTTAAGTTGACTTAACTCCCTTTTGTGTGGTAATAGAAACGCACCATGCGAGGACATAAAAAAGGCTTCCTCGCAAAGGTCTTTTTTCCTTTCCTTTTCTTCTCCCTTACAGGTTGCGTTCACAAATACGTAGCCGAAAGGGTCGAGTTAAAGGGGCCTTTAGGGAATGGGACAACTGAAGTTGACGCTTCCCCTTCAAAGGAAGTAGCTCCCGGACAAGTCCTCGTTACCGAAGAGCTGGCCCCTATGGAAATGGAGGCTCCTAGTTTCGACATCCCCATTGTGGTGAACGACCGAGTGGAGTACTTCATAAGGTTCTTTCAGACCGTGGCGAGGGATCGGTTTGTGAACTGGCTTAAGCGTTCTGGCAGATACGTGCCCATAATGAGGCAGATCTTAAGGGAGCACGGTTTACCTGAGGACCTTGTGTATTTGGCCATGATAGAGAGTGGGTTTAATCCCACAGCCCGCTCCTACAGGCAGGCGGTGGGTCCTTGGCAATTCATATATGGTACGGGCAGGAAATACGGTCTGAGAATAGACGAATGGGTGGACGAGAGGAGGGATCCTATAAAGTCCACAATTGCTGCTGCAAGGTACCTTAAGGACCTCTATGACCAATTCCGATGCTGGCATTTGGCTGCGGCTGGTTACAATGCAGGCGAAGGAGCCATAAGTAGGGCCATTTCCCAGTACCAGACCGAAGACTATTGGGAGCTTATAAAGTACCCTGGCTTAAAGGATGAAACCAGGGATTACGTCCCCAAGATGATAGCAGCGGCCCTTATTGCTAAAAACCCGGAGCGTTACGGTTTTAATGGTATCGAGTACGATCCTCCTCTCAGGTGGAAGGAGGTCATTGCCCCTCCTTCTACCCCCCTTGAGACCATTGCGCTTTGTGCGGGTATATCCCTTGCTATTATAAAGGACTTAAATCCACACCTACTAAGTTCCTCCACGCCTCCAGATGGGCCCTATCCCGTTAGGTTACCTGAGGATGCGCGATTGCCCCTTGAGACGTGTCTCTTGAGCGCAAGACCCCAAAGGAAACAGGAAGGGGTTTTCTTTCTAACTCACCGTGTGAAGAAAGGAGAGACCCTTTACAGCCTAGCTAAAAGGTACGGGGTGAGCGTAGAAGAGCTGAAGAAATCAAACGGCATAAGCGATGTCAGGGGATTGAAGATAGGGCAAGAAGTCCGTATACCAAGAAGGCCTTCCGAGTTTGTGCAACTACAAAGGCCAAAGACGTGTAAAAAGGTCTTTCACGTTGTTAAACATGGTGAGACCCTCTGGAGGATAGCCAAGACTTATAGAGTTTCGGTAGAGGAATTAAAGCGTTGGAACAACTTGAAGCAGGACGCCATCCGTCCTAACGAGAAACTCTTGGTGCTTTTGGACTAGATCTCGACCTTTAGCATCAATTCCTTTAGTTGTTTGGGTTCCACCTGAGCAGGGGCACCGGTGAGGGGACATTGGCCCTTTTGGGTTTTCGGGAAGGGGATGACCTCGCGGATGGTCTCCTCACCTGAAATAATCATCATCAGTCTGTCAAAACCAAGGGCTATTCCTCCGTGGGGAGGAGCGCCGTATTTTAAGGCCTCCAAGAGAAATCCAAACCTGTTGTAGGCCTCTTCTTGAGAGAAACCGAGCAATTCGAAGAGTTTCTCTTGGACTTTTAGGCGGTGGTTTCTGATGCTACCGCCGCCGATCTCATGGCCGTTAAGCACTATGTCGTATGCGCGGGCCTTCACCGAAAGGGGGTCGGTATCCAACTTCTCGAGGTCTTCTTCCCTGGGCGAGGTAAAGGGATGGTGGACAGCCACAAAGCGTCTTTCGTCCTTGTCGTATTCCAAAAGGGGAAAGTCGACCACCCAGACGAATCTGAGCTGGTCTCCTTTTACCAACCCCAATTTCTTGGCGAGTCTAAGTCGCAGCTCCCCAAGGACTTCGCGGGCCTTTTCCCTCTGGTCGGAGACAAAGAGCAAGAGGTCACCTACTTGGGCGTTTGTCTTCTCCTGGAGTTTTCCTTTAAGGCCTTCTGTCAAGAACTTAGAGATAGGCCCGTGCCATCCGTCTTCGCTAAGACGTACCCATGCAAGGCCTTTTGCCCCAAGGTCCAGCGCTTCCTTTGTAAGTTCTTCAAGCTCCTTTCGCGAGAGAGTTCCCCCGCCTTTTACGTTTATAGACTTCACCACCCCTCCCCGTTCAAGTTCCTCAGAGAAGACCCGAAACGGGCATCCTATAAATAGTTCGCTAAGGTCAACCAATTCCATGCCGAACCTCATATCAGGCTTGTCAGTGCCAAACCGTTCAAGTGCCTCTTCGTAAGGGAGCCTGGGAAAGGGAGTAGGGATCTCTACGGATAGAAGCTCTTTGAAGAGCTTCCAGAGAAGCCCCTCCACTACCTCCTGTACTTCCTGCTCTGAAACGAAGGACATCTCCAGGTCTACTTGTGTGAACTCAGGCTGCCTGTCAGCCCTCAGGTCCTCATCGCGGAAACACCTGACCACCTGGAAGTAGCGATCTATACCCGCTATCATGAGGATCTGTTTGAAAAGTTGAGGTGACTGGGGGAGGGCGTAAAAGGTACCTGGGTTAAGCCTTGAAGGCACCAGGAAGTCCCTTGCACCTTCTGGAGTCGAGCGGGTCAAGAAGGGCGTTTCCACTTCTAGGAAACCCAGGGCAGTGAGGTAATTTCTCACTAGTTGAAGGGCTTGGTGTCTGAGTTTTATCTTCTTGACCATAGAAGGCCGCCGTAAGTCCAGATACCGGTATTTGAGCCTGGTATATTCGTTCACCTCGATATAGTCCTCAATGGGGAAGACAGGGGGGAGCGATTCGTTTAAAACCACGAGTTCCAAGGCCAATACCTCTATTTCTCCGGTGGGGATCCTTGGGTTTTCGGTACCAGGTGGGCGCTTCTGCACGAGCCCCCTTACGGCTATTACGTATTCGTCTCCCAATTCCCCTGCAAGCCCATGGGCTTCCTTCGAAACCTGGGGTGAGAAGACCACCTGTACCACCCCTTCCCTGTCCCTCAAGTCGACAAACCTCACCCCTCCGTGGTCCCTGATGCTTGAAACCCAGCCCATGAGGACCACTTCCTTGCCGATGTCCTCTACCCTGATCTGCCCACAATAACAGCTTCTCTTCCACATCTTCATCCTCAGACTATATTAGCTCTATTACCTCCCATCCCTCCTCTTTGAGCCTTTTCGCTATAAAGCGCCGATGGCACCGCCAGGGGTACCGTTCTGCGCAGAAAAAGGCCGTAGGTGCCGAAGAAGCCAGGCCCATAAGCAACTTCAGCCCTTCCTCGAAGGAATTTTGCTTCATCCATGCCTCATAGCCCCCTTTTCGGTATCCCCCTAGTTGCTCCCCGAGCCATATGTACTCAATCCCCTGTTCCCGTAAGGACCTTTCGAGTTCGTCCTTACAGAAGTGGGGGAACCGGCTCTTCGGAAAACGTCGGACATCCACTGCCCTCCTTACTCCGTGGGAAAGGAGTAACCTCAAGAACTCTTCCAGTCCTCGGCTTCCAGTTCCCACGCTGTAAACCTTACGCCCCGACAAGGCCCTTTTCCCGCTCTACCCACTCCTTGGCCCTAAGGGCCGCTTCCTCTAGCTCTACGAGGAAGGTCTCCCTGGTCTTCCTTATGCGGAACTCAGCCCTGCCCTCCTTTAGGGTCCTTTCGCTTAGGGTAATGCGTAAAGGGATGCCCAAAAGGTCGGCATCCTTGAATTTGACCCCGGGCCTTTCATCCCGGTCATCGTAAAGTACCTCAACCCCGAGGGAGCGGAGTTCTTCGTAAAGCCTCTCAGACGCCTTGTAGGTCTCCGGGTGTGACAGGTTCACAGGGAGCAAATACACTTCAAAGGGGGCCATAGCTATGGGGAAGACGATCCCATCTTGGTCGTGTCCTTGTTCTATGGCAGCAGCTACAGTCCTCCCCACCCCAATCCCGTAGCAACCCATGACCACCGGTTTTTCCTTCCCGTCCTTGTCCAGAAACACAGCGCCCATGGGCTCACTGTATTTGGTCCCAAGCTTAAATATATGCCCTACTTCGATACCCCTGGAAAGCACAAGCACCCCCTCCTCGCACCTAGGACAGGGGTCTCCTGAGGATACCTTCCTGATGTCGAAAAACCCCAGGACCTCGAAGTCCCTTCCCACTTGTACCCCCACCAAATGGGCATCCTCCCTGTTAGCCCCAACGACCATGTCGGTTGTCCCTATGAGGTCCCAGTCAGCAACCACGGGTATCCTTAGCCCAATAGGCCCGGAGAAACCCAGGGGACCGCCTGTGACCTCAAGGATGGTCTTTTCGTCGGCCATCTGGAGGTATTTTAGGCCGAGGGCCTTTTTCAACTTCACTTCGCTCAGCTCGTGGTCGCCCCTTATAAGAGCGGCTATGGGACCTCGTTCTGTCTCGAAGATGAGGGTCTTTATGATCCTCGAAGGTTCTACACCTAAAAAGGCAGACACCTCCTCTACCGTCCTCATGCCAGGGGTCAATACCAACTCAGGGCTCTTTGGGGAGGGTCTTTCCGAAAAGACATGGGGCCTCCTCCTTTCTGCCAACTCGAGGTTTGCAGCATATCCACAGGCCTCACAGCTAGCCAAGACGTCCTCCCCTGTTTGTGCAAGCACCATGAATTCGTGTGAGGAAGTACCCCCAATCAGGCCAGTGTCGGCTTCCACTACCTTGAACCGCAACCCAAGCCTCTGGAAGATCCTTTCATAAGCTTCGTACATATTCCTGTAGCTCTTGTCAGCCCCTTCATCGTCCTGGTCGAAACTGTAAGCATCCTTCATGATGAACTCTCTTGCCCTCATCAGGCCAAAACGTGGTCGGATTTCATCTCTGAACTTTACTTGTATTTGGTAAAGGCAAAGGGGGAGGTCCCTATAGGAACGTATCTCCCTACGGACCAGGTCTGTTATTGCCTCCTCATGGGTTGGGCCAAGGCAATAATCACGTCCTCCTCGGTCTTTGAACCTGAGGAGCTCTTTGCCGTATTGGTCCCACCTGCCGCTTTCTTTCCAAAGTTCGGCTGGCAACACTACAGGCAAAAGGACCTCAAGGGCCCCTATCCTGTCCATTTCTTCCCTTATTACGTTTTCCACCTTCCTCATAGCACGTAGCCCTAAGGGCAAAAGGTCATAGATCCCAGAGGCCACCTTGCGGATCATACCGGCCCGTAGCATAAGTTTGTGGCTTATGACTTCGGCCTCAGCTGGGTCTTCCTTTAAGGTAGGCAAGAAATAACGCGAATACCTCATCCTTTACCCCCTTGACTTAGTTCAAGATAGTAAGGATGGGAGCAAAGGCTGTCAAGGCAGGGTTGACTTTGGGGGTCGACATAAAATAGATTTCCGTTAAAAGGTCCTCTCTCAAAAGGGAGGATCTTTTGGTTTAAAAGGAGGTAGTGTTTATGAAGCGCGTGGAAAGGGACAAGGTAAGGACGGTAGGCCTCTTTGGGCATTCGAGCGAGGGGAAGACCTCTCTTGCGGAAGCCATGTTATTCCGTGCAGGCGTTACCCCAAAGCCGGGTAGTGTGGACGAGGGAAGTTCCCTTTTGGACTTTGAGCCCGAGGAGGTGAACCGGAAGATCTCCATAAGTGCAGCGGTGGCCAACTACGAATGGGATAAACATTGGGTGACGTTACTGGACACCCCAGGGGATGTCCATTTCTCTTACGAGGCTAAAAGTGCCATGGCTGTAGTAGAGGGGGCGGTCTTTGTCCTTGGGGCGAACTCCGGGGTGAAGGTCCAAACTGAGAACATGTGGAGGGAATCCGAAGAGAGGAAGGTGGCGCGTATCTTTTTCATCAATAAGATGGACGTAGAAAGGGCCAGGTTCTGGGATGCCTATAAGGACATCACCGAAAACCTCGAGGGAGCCAAGTTCGTACTGCTTCAGCTACCTATAGGTGAGGAAAAGGACTTCAAAGGGGTTATAGACTTGATAGCGATGGAGGCCTTTCTTTACGAGGATGGTGGGAAGGCAAAGAGGGCAGAAGTACCAGAAGGCCTTCGTGCCAAGGCGGAGGAAGAGCGGCTTAAGCTTGTAGAGTCATTGGTGGAGGTAGACGAAGAGCTTATGGAAAAGTACCTAGAAGGAGAGGAGATATCAAAGGAGGAGCTTTACAGGTGTTTAAAACAAGGGATGATACAAGGTACTATCGTGCCGGTGCTTTGTGGTTCGGCCTTGAAGCTCATAGGAATTGAGCAGCTTATGGACCTCATAAACCTCTGTATCCCCTCACCTCTTGAACGGAGGCCCATGGAAGGTACAAACCCCAGAACAGGTGAAAAGGTGGTAAGGAGGCCTTCGGTGGAGGAGCCTTTCTCGGCCTATGTGTTTAAGACCCTTGTCGACCCCTTTGCCGGCCGGGTAAATTATGTGAAGGTCCTTTCCGGAAGTCTTGGGCCTGACCAAACCATCCTCAACGCTTCAAAGGACGTGAAGGAAAAAGTAGTCCAGATCTTTTCCATCCAGGGGAAGAAACAGGAGCCTCTTGGTATAGCCGAAGTAGGGGATATAGTGGCCTTGACCAAGTTGAAAGATACCCATACAGGTGACACCCTCTCTGACGAAAAGAACCCTGTGGTATATGAACCTGTTGTACCTATGACCCCTGTGCTCTCTTATGCCATCAAGCCAAAGGCCAGGGGTGATGAGGAGAAGATCTCTCAGGCCTTAAGCCGCATAAAGGAGGAAGACCCTACCATCGTTTTAAGTCGTGATGAACAGACCAAAGAGTTGATCATATCCTGTCTTGGGCAGTTACACCTTGATGTGATTGTGGAGAAGATGAAACGCAAGTTTGGAGTTGAAGTGGAGTTGAGTCCGCCTAAGATCCCTTATAAGGAGACCATAAGGAAGGTGGTAAAAGGCGTAATTTACAGGCATAAAAAGCAAACGGGCGGAAGGGGGCAATTCGCAGAGGTCCATTTCGACATCTATCCCCTTGAGCGCGGTAAAGGCTTTGAGTTCGAAGAGGCCTTGACGGGGATGAACGTCCCAAGGAACTTCGTCCCCGCAGTAGAAAAGGGTATAAGGGAGGCCATGGAGTCGGGGGTCTTGGCTGGTTTTCCGGTAGTGGATGTGAAGGTGAGGTTTTACGATGGCAAAAGCCATGAAGTGGACAGTTCCGACCTGGCCTTTAAGATAGCCTCTTTTATGTGTTTCAAAAAAGGGATGCAACAAGCCGAACCCGTCTTGCTCGAACCCATAATGAAGCTGGAAGTCACCGTTCCTGATGACGTCTTGGGTGACGTCATGGGGGATCTAAATGGTAGGAGAGGGAAGATCCTCGGCATGGAGACCAAGGGCAAAAACCAGGTCATCAAAGCCCTTGTACCTATGGCCGAGGTGCTTCAATATGGTCCGGTATTGAACTCCCTAACAGGAGGTAGAGGCAGCTTCACCATGGAGTTCTCCCATTACGAAGAGGTGCCGCCACATTTGGCCCAGAGGATAATAGAGGAGGCAAAACGCGAAAGGGAGAAGGAGAAAGAGGAATAAGGGGGTGAGGGCTGTCCTACAAAGGGTAAGGGAAGCTTGGGTAAAGGTAGAAGGGGAGGAGATATCGCGGATAGGTAGGGGGCTTTTGGTCTTGTTGGGGGTGGCAAGAGGGGATGGCCAAGAGGACTTAGCTTATATGGCCCATAAGATCCCCAACTTGAGGCTTTTTGAGGACGAGAAAGGCCACTTGAACCTTTCCTTAAAGGAAGTGGGTGGAGAAGTACTTTTAGTAAGCCAATTCACGCTCCTTGGCGATTGTAGGAAGGGGAGGCGCCCATCTTTCACAGAGGCGGCTCCTCCAGATGAAGCAGAAAGGCTTTACCTAGGGTTAGTAGAGGCCCTCAGGCGCGAAGGGGTAGAGGTAAAGACCGGTAAGTTCCAAGCGAAGATGGAGGTAGGGCTAATAAACGATGGCCCTGTCACCTTACTCCTTGATAGTCGTAAGGTTTTCTGAAAGGTTCGGTATAGAAGGTCGTCCGCTTAGGGCGAGGTGCCCTTTTCTTTTTTGAAACCAGGAGGGTGAGACGATGGTCAAAGGTACCATTCGCGAATCCGCCATCGCGGGGACTTGGTATCCTGGGGATCCAGCCGTACTGAAAAGTCAGGTGGAAAGGTTCTTGGCTATGGCTGAGGTCCCTGAACTGAAGGGGGAACCTGTGGGACTTATCGCACCTCATGCAGGCTATATGTACTCAGGCCAAGTAGCTGGCTACGCTTACAAGGCCATAAAGGGCAAGAAGTTCGACTCGGTAGTGATCGTAGCCCCAAGCCACTACGTTTGGTTTCAAGGGGTTTCGGTCTATGCCAAAGGGGGATATGAGACCCCCTTGGGGGTTGTACCCATAGATGAAGGGCTTTCGTCCAAGCTCATGGAGCTTAGCCCCCTTGTCAAGGAGTTGCCTCAGGCCCACAAGAAAGAGCACTCCTTGGAGATACAACTGCCTTTCTTGCAGGTAGTACTTGGTGAGTTCGAACTCGTCCCCTTGGTCATGGGCGATCAGGATCAAAGGACGTGCCGAGAACTTGGCAGAGCCTTGGCTGATTTGGTCAAAAGGGCATCGAAGAAGGTTCTCCTTGTGGCTTCCACGGATCTCTCCCATTTTTACCCTTACGAAAGGGCGATGGTTCTTGACAAGGCCTTCATAAGTCGGGTGGAGGCTTTGGATCCCGAAGGGCTCATCAAGGACCTTGAGGCCAAAGTATGTGAGGCATGTGGAGCTGGTCCTGTAGTTGCGGTGATGTTTGCAGCCAAGGTCCTTGGGGCAAGGCGGGGGCTCATCTTGAAGTACGCCAACTCCGGGGACGTTACAGGCGACAAAACGAGTGTAGTCGGTTATCTTTCAGCTATCTTCTTAAAGGAAGAATCAGGCCCCATTGGCCTAACTGAGGAGGAGAAGCAAGAACTTCTAAAAATCGCTAAAGAGGTCATATGGAACAAAGCGCTTGGTAGGCCTTTGCCCCTTTTTGAGGTAAGGTCACCTAGGCTGAAAGAGCCGAGGGGGGTCTTTGTGACGGTGAAAAAGAGGGGATATCTCAGGGGGTGTATAGGGTACGTGAAGCCTATCAAGCCCCTTTGGCAGGCAGTGGTAGACATGGCGCAAGCAGCTGCTTTTGAGGATCCTAGGTTCCCTCCCGTTAGGCCAGAAGAATTGGAAGAACTTGAGGTAGAGATATCGGTCCTTACCCCCTTAAAAGAAGTAAAGGGTAGTCCTGATGAGATCCTCAGGCAGATAAAAGTAGGGGTGCACGGACTCATGGTGGAAAAGCCCCCTCATTACTCGGGCTTACTTCTTCCTCAGGTGGCCGTAGAGTACGGATGGGACGAGGAGACCTTTCTCAAGGAGACGTGTCTTAAGGCAGGTTTACCTCCAGAGGCGTGGCGGGATCCCCTTTGTAGGATTTATGTCTTTGAAGCGGAGGTCTTCTGACCGTGAGGAAGGTAAGAGCTGAAGAGTCGATAGGGATGGTTTTGGCACACGACCTGACTGAGGTAGTTCCCTTGGAGAGGAAGAGGGTGATCTTCAGGAGAGGCCATAGGATAAGGGAAGAAGACGTAGAGGTGCTTTTGAGGACGGGCAATTACTACATTTGGGTCCTTGAACCAGATAGGGACAAGGTCCATGAGGACGAAGCCGCCCTGAGGCT
>Ga0105163_1000622_pt1 | contig 20529 bp, 19 predicted proteins | sample JNZ110809AmetaG_FD_81531 | JGI IMG/M metagenome (GOLD analysis project Ga0105163, IMG submission 81531) | Hot spring microbial communities from Jinze hot spring, China to study Microbial Dark Matter (Phase II) - JNZ 110809A | ecosystem: Environmental > Aquatic > Thermal springs > Hot (42-90C) >... | reverse complement strand
CCTAGAGGGTACTGCGTCTTCGATGGCTATAGCTAATACACCTCTAGCTGTACTCCAGCATAGTGTCAACAGCGATATTTATTATCTCTTCCCGTACATCTCTGCAGGAGGCCTATGTCATGTCTGTATATAGAGGTTATTGTAGGGTTTGCATCGACAACGGCTACAATAGTTATTAGCATAGCCGTCTTTGAGCTTTTGGCTCAGTAAAATTTCAGAATATCGATGACAGATTTACTGAATTTGAGGAATATGTTGATGGGAGATGGTGGTATGGAGAAGCGTTTTGATGGGAGGCTTAACAGACTTACACATCCTCTGCAATCATTTAATAGGTTTCTGATATCCTACCTCACTAGCGGGTGGATTATCCCTGTAAGGTCTAGGGATCTCTTGATATCAAAGGCTAGAAATATTCTAAAGCATACTGTGGCGAATCCATTCTCTTCTCTAAGGAGGAGCTTGAGAAGCTTAGAAACTATGTAGAGAATGTTCTGGATACATTTACAGTGAGGAAGCATATGAGTTTCTAGAACTTGCAAGAAAGTTTGTCCTAGAGTATGGAAATAGGGTCGAGCCTTGGAAACCGCACCTCTACGTAGCCCTTGTGTACTGCTATACACTGAGAAGGGTATATGGAGAAAAGAGAGCAGGGGAGACAGGAGAAGTAGAACCATTTCCACAACAATGCTCAGCTCCTAGATTCTCAACTACACTATTGCTACCCATATACCGCTCTTCCACTCTAAAAATTTAGAAATCTGCGATCGGATGTATTAAAAATGGATTGGGTAGATATAGAAAAAGGTTGTTAGGTAAATAACAACAATCTCTATTTCTATCTAATTATTAGTGGTAGTGTGTATATTAGGAATGATGTTAGGGCTGAGCCTGCAATGCTTCCAGAGCCACCTATGAAGAATACATCCCTTACTCTCTCTCTGTATATTCTACTTAGGATCACCCTTGCAGCTATGGTTGCAAGGGATACTACACCAGCCATTGGATTGAGTATCATGAGACCTGTGGCTAGTAGGATGCCGATCTGCTTTTCCGGACCTCCAATAAGCTGTACTATAAACCCTATTGGTGCCCACATAAGTAGGTAGTTCATTAGCTGGGGATCTGCGGCTGCAAAGGAGGCTGTTGCAAGGGTTCTTGCTGCAGGTGGGAAGAGGTCGTGTGTAAAGTAGCCTGTGTAGACGAGGAGCACTATAGCTAGAGCAATTAGGAGCGCCACTATCTCTGCAAGGAATTGCCAGAATCTACCAGCACGTTCAAATTTTGGATCCTTACCCTCTCCTCTCAACATCCACCCGGTCTTTAAATCATATGATAGATCGGCCATTCCAGGACCTGTGGCAGCTACATATGCAGCTCCGATGGCGAGGGCAACTGGTGGGAAGCCTAGGAGTAGCCCTATCATTAGGGTAGCTAGTGCTGTAGCAAATGCTGGGAACCACCCTGCATGCATTCCAGAGAGTGCGCATACAAGGGTTGTCCACAGAGCACCGACACCAAAGTACAGTATCCACGCAATTGTATGGCTAAGGCTCATCATGTTGTTGAGGCCTAGGCCAAAGGCGAGGGCTGCAGCTCCAATAAGCCATAGCACTAGTGCTAGTGAAATGCTTCTAAGAGCCTCACCTGCACTAACAAGGGTTGATATCGCTGGGCTGCTGGAACCTGCTGAGGATCTAGGGGAGGACATCCTTCTTCTGGTTCTGATATACAGTATAACAAATTGGAGAATGGCTGCAATGCCAGCCCCTATCATGATTCCGTGTGGGGCGTACATCTTATATAGATCGATTCCAAACCACTGGGGTGAGTATGCCCTTAGGATAAGCCCTATTCCAAACATTGCTATAGCCCATACATTGCCTATCAATGCTATACCCATAACGTCACCCGGGTACCTAAAGTATGTAAGTAGTGCTCCAACAATACCACCGTATAGGAGGAGCAGTGCTTTCTTTCCCCTCTCGAGGCCGGCTCTTATAGATAGTGCTGTAGACACCCCTATTGGCCACGGATTTGATGCTGGATAGAATGGCGAGTCGAATATCTTATAGGCTAGAATAAGATCTATCAAACCAGAGAACAGTAGACCCACTAGAGCCCCGTAGATCATATATGGAAGTAGCACACCAGCTTTTGCACCCGCCAGCCATACAACGGCCAGACCTAGTAGCAGAACATTTCCAGCTGTAAATGTGGCTCCAGAGATCACGGTCTGTATAATATTTACCCTGTGTACGTTCAGGAAGTACTTTCTCGTAAATCTCGTTGGGAGGTAGCCCACACCTATGGCTATAAGAGCTCCTATTATAGAGGTATTAGGGTTGATCCCTACACGAACTATAAGCTCAACCCCTATTATAGCACCCAGTACACCTATTAAAGCCCCTGCTACAAGTAGTACGGGTTCGTATAGCTTCGGGTGGTACTCACCCGAACTCATCTGTACTCACCTGCAGAGCTCTACATAGGAACAGATATATAACCTTTTTGTATGCTATCTTCATATATAGATTTATATAGTTTCTATAAACATACTAATACCGGTGGTAATCGCTTGTCCACCTTGAAACACGTAATGGAGATAGCAGACTTGCTGGAGGATCCAAAGGTAAATGGTGAGGTTATCAGAGGCTTCTTCACCGCAAAGGGCTATAGTGATATTGGGATAGAGATCGAGACTATTAGAGGAGATAAGGGCTCTACGGATTTTATAACAGTAAGGATCCCCGGGGCTAGCGGTAGGCTATCCGGTGGTTCATCACCTACACTTGGGATCGTTGGTAGGCTTGGGGGTATAGGTGCAAGGCCTGCTCTGATAGGGATGGTATCCGATGCTGATGGCGCTATAGTTGCACTAGCATCCGCATATAAGATTGCTGAGCTGAGGAAGCGGGGCGATGTACTACCTGGAGATGTTGTTGTTACAACCCATGTATGTCCAGCAGCTCCTACAAGACCTCACAAGCCTGTACCGATGATGGACTCCCCAGTGGATATATTTACACTACTTAAAAGGGAGGTTAAGGATGAAATGGATGCTATTCTATCAGTTGATGCAACCAAGGCGAATTGGGTTATAAAGCATACAGGATTTGCAATAACACCAACGGTTAAGGAGGGATGGATCCTTAGGGTGAGCCCTGATTTAATAGATATATACGTTAGGGTTACAGGAGAGCCCCCTGTCATAGTTCCGATAACAATGCAGGATCTAACACCATATACAACACCAGTGTACCATATAAACAGTATGATGCAGCCATGGCTCTACACCACAGCACCTGTTGTAGGTGTCGCCATAACAGCTAGAATGGCATTGCCTGGTTCTGGAACAGGTGTAACAAATCTCATTGCATTAGAGCAAGCAACGAGATTTGTTGTAGAGGTTGCTAAGGACTTTACATCAGGTAGGGCGAAATTCTATGATGAAGGTGAGTGGGAGACCTTGATGAAGATACACGGATCTGTGAAGAATATTTTGGGTAGAGGTGCACCGGCTTAGCTAGGCGATTCTATGGTCTATAGAGTAGGGCTTATTAGAGTCGTTACACTAGATGATGAGAATATTTTAAATCTGCATGGAAGGGTTATCGAGAAGATATTTCCAGAGCTAAGGGTTGTGAGTAGGTGTATCTGGGATCAGCCAAGGGGTATATATGATCGTGAGAGTGAGGAGGTCGCAAAACCCAAGATACTGCAACTTGCTAGAGAGTTTGAGAGAGATGGTGTTGATGCTATCATAGTGAGTTGCGCTGCTGATCCAGCGGTAGAAGAGGCTAGAAGGATACTGAGGATACCTGTTATAGGTGCGGGCTCATCTGCAGCTGGATTGGCTCTATCATATGGTAGGAGGGTAGCTGTTTTGAATCTAACAGAGGATACTCCAGAGGTTATTAGGAGAATTCTCGGTGAGCATCTGGTTGCTGAAGATAGACCTATAGGTGTTAGGAACACAATTGATCTGATGAGTGGATGGGGTAGGGAAGCTGCAAGGGAAGCTCTGAAGCGAATTTCCGAAAAGAGTATAGATGTTATTGTACTTGGATGCACTGGGTATACCACCATAGGTTTTGCATCAACTGCTAGAGAGATTGTTAGAGTACCTGTTATAGATCCTGTTGTAGCAGCTGGAGCAGCTACATTACACATTCTAAAAAGTAGTCTAGGGTGAAGCTACACTGAGGCTAAAGATCGACGAATCCATAGCCGAGGCAGCTATCTATGGAGGCGCATTTTTTGGCGGTGGTGGAGGAGGTGATATAGCTACAGGATTGAAAATAGCTAGAATAGCTATAGAGTTTGGAGATGTTGTAGTTGTAGACATAGAATCGGTATCCGAGGATAGATACATAGTAACCTCATCAATAGTTGGTGCACCTGCAGCTAAGGAGAAGTATCTACTACCTACACATATGGTTAGATCAGCGGAGCTCTTCATAGACACATTTGGAGAGAGTGTAGGGGGATTCATATCGTCTGAAAATGGAGGAGCTTCTACGGCTAACGGATGGATTCCATCAGCTGTTCTCGGCATTCCAATAGTTGATGCACCTGCTGATGGTAGAGCTCACCCAACAGGTGTTATGGGTTCCATGGGGCTGCATAGGTTGAAGGACTATGTATCTCTACAGGTTGCAGTTGGAGGTAGTAAGCTGGCTGGAAGATATGTTGAGGTTATTGCAAGGGGTTCTCTGGATAAAGTTGACAGAATTATCAGGGAGGCTGCTGTTCAGGCTGGGGGTATGGTGGCTGTAACTAGAAACCCCCTTAAACCAGGCTACGTGAAGGAGAATGCAGCTGTTGGAGCTCTTAGTAAAGCTATAGAGGTTGGTAGAATTATTAGGAGGCACTGGGGTGATGCTGAGGCTATATGCAGTGCAGTTATAGGATACCTTGGTGGGGGCAGTATAGTTGATAGGGGTGTGGTTGAAAAGGTATCGCTGGAGACTAGAGGTGGTTACGATATAGGAAGCGTTGTTGTAAGAGGTGAAGGAGGTATATATGAAATAACGTTTTGGAATGAGTATATGACGTTGGAGGACTCTATGGGTAGAAGACTTGCAGCATTTCCAGATCTGATAGCGACTATAGATGCTGAATCAGGTGTGCCGATAACCTCTGCAGAGATTAGAACGGGCAATAGTGTATTTATAGTTGCGATTCCCAAGGAATATATACCTCTCGGTTCGGGTGTCAAGGACCCTGAGATACTGGCACAGGTGGAAAGTGTTGTAGGTAGAAAGCTTGGGTGAAGGACTTTGAGAAGAGTAGGTTTTGTAACAATCGGACAGTCTCCGAGGGTCGATGTAGTATCGGAGATGCTGCCCATTTTAGGTAACATTGAAATTGTTGAGTGTGGTGCTCTAGACGACCTTAGCAGAGACGAGATAGAGCTCCTAGCTCCTAGAGAGAGTGGATACATACTAGTCTCTAGACTTAGAGACGGCTCTGAGGTTAAAATGGATAGGGAGAAGATACTTCCACTTGTCCAGAGGTGTATAGATAGGGTTGAAAGAGAAGCAGATGTGGTTGGACTTCTCTGTACAGGTGAGTTTCCAGAACTTAAATCGAGTAAGCTTCTAATCGAGCCATCGGAAATCCTGCTAAAGGTTGTAGAGGCGTTAAAGGTCAGAAGACTAGGTGTTGTTGTACCTAACCCAGGGCAGATCGAGCTAACCAAGATAAAATGGTCGAAGGTTACGGAAGCCGTTACCGTTGTTAGCGCATCGCCGTATACCGAAGGTATTGAGGAGATTAGAAGGGTCAGCACCCATCTACGGAATTGTGATCTAATTGTTCTGGATTGCATCGGATATACTACGGATGCTAGAAGAGCTGCTGTAGAAGCTACCGGAAAGCCTGTACTACTTCCAAGAACCCTCATGGCCCATATAATAAGAGATCTTATTGAGGGATAGAGATGGATCTACCAAGAGATTATGTGCTTAAATTCAATGGAGAGATCTTCAGAGCCAGTAGCATAGTATTGACACAGTGTCTGGGGGTTAGAAATGGTGAGACTGTTTTAATTGTTACAGATGAGATTCTTAGAGGAATAGGTCTCCATATATGGCTGTGTGCAAGAGGGCTCGGTGTTGAGGCTGTATATATTGAGATGCTCCCTAGGAAGATGCATGGTGAGGAGCCGCCGCGACCTGTTGCTGAAGCTATGAAGTCTGCAGATGTTGTTATTGCACCAACATCTAAATCCCTAACACATACGGTTGCCAGGGAGGAGGCTACCAAGAGGGGTTGTAGGGTTGCAACAATGCCTGGTATAACTGAGGAGGTATTCATAAGAACTATGAATGTAGACTACAGCTACATCCATAGAATCACCGAGGCTATTGGAGGGATCCTGGACAGAGGGAGTAGCGTTAGGATAGAGAGTAGCAGTGGGACGAACCTAACGTTCTCTATCGAGGGTAGAAGAGCTAGAAGAAGCTCCGGAATACTTAGAAATCCCGGTGACTGGGGCAATCTCCCAGGTGGTGAAGCATATATTGCACCAATTGAGGAGAGCGCTAATGGTGTTGCTGTAATAGATGGTTCTATGGCAGGTATCGGAAAGCTGGCAAATCCCATAAAGATGGTGTTTAGGGAGGGTTCAATACTATCTATAGAAGGTGGAGATGAGGCTAGAAAGCTAGAGCAGATTCTGTCACAGTATGGTGAGGATGCTAGGAGGCTTGGAGAGTTTGGTATAGGTACAAATCCTGGTGCAAGGGTAAGCGGTATCGTTCTTGAGGACGAGAAGGTGCTGGGCACAGTACACATAGCTATTGGAAGCAACTTTGGATTTGGTGGAAAGATTAAAGTACCCCTACACCTAGATGGCGTTATACTCAAACCTACAGTATATATAGATGGAGATGTGATTATGAAAGAGGGGAAGCTTGCTATAGAGGTGTAGAGGAAAATGTCATCAGACGATATCCTCGAAATCATAAAGGGTAGGAGGTGTGTAAGAAGATTCAGAGATGGAAGGGAAGATATACCAGATGAATATATACGTAAAATTCTAGAAGCCGGTATATGGGCACCAAGTGCGGGCAATATACAGCCATGGGAATTCGTAGTTGTTAGGGATAGAGATAAAATTGATAAAATAAAGCTCGTTTCACCTGGACTCTTTGGAGATCCCTCAGCAATAATAGTTGTGTGCATAAATCTAGAAAGGGCTAGAAAGGGTGGAAAAGGCGGTGAGGTAATGGCGATTATGGATGTATCGATGGCTACGCAGAACATGATGCTAATGGCATATAGCTTAGGAATAGGTTCGTGTCCCATTGCATCATTCAGTAAAACAGCGGTTAAGGAACTGCTTGACATACCTGATCACATTGAGCCGGTACTACTTATAACACTTGGATATGTCGATGCCTGGCCGAATCCTCCAAAGAGAAGGTCTCTAGAGGAGGTGGTGCACTATGAAGGGTACTGAAGGTATTACTAGGGATCCGCATTTCAAACTTCTATCATTTTTAATAACAAGTGCCAGGGGATGTGTCGATGAACCCTCACTCTACGGCACCCTAAGACTCATAGATGCAGCAGCGAGATTGATAGATATAATGAAGGAGGAGGGGAAAGCAACGGAGGAGCTACTCAATCTCAAGAAAACAATAGAGGAGAATATCGCTCTCGTAATGTACGATGAAAAGGCATATATAGAGTTTCTAGATAGATTAGTAAGAGATCTAGCCAAGATTATTAAGAAAGCATCTTGACAGTAGAAGCACACACTCTACTACCCCTACTTATACTTATACAATCTACCTCCAAAGACCCCTCAAATCACAAACAGTTAGACAGTTAATTAATATAATCTATATAAATCATAGTAGTACTAGCTATTAACAGTACAACCGCTGTTATAGAACGATCGATGCTGATCCACCGGTGTTTTCATGGGCAGGATCTACATAGGTATCGACCTTGCAGCAAAGGAGAATAGGTGTAGCGGCTTTGCATACATCGCTTGTAAGGATGCGTGTAGGGTTGCAGAGGTTCGCTGTTTGTATGGTGATAGCGATATTCTAGATGCTGTAGCTAGGCTTCTTAGAGATGATCGCAGCCTATATGTTTCAATAGATGCACCTTTTAGTTTAGGTAGTGGAATGAGAAAGGTTGATAGGAAGATGATTTCACTAGGATTTAGGGTATTTCCTCCAGGTTTCTCATATATGGGGATGCTAACGGTAAGGGCTATGAAGATTGTTAGCAGCCTTAAGAGTCTAGGGGTTACCAATATATATGAAACGCATCCGAGGAGCTCTATGTTAAGTAGTGGGTGTGGCGATGTTGCAGAGGTTCTGGATAGGCTAAATGTTGTATCCACCGATAGAGTGGATAGACTTGGTAGAGATCAGATCGATGCTATAGTGTGTGCAGCAGTGGCCTACTGTATAGATAGAGGTTGCTATATGAAGATTGAGGAGGTGGATGGAATTATATGGTTGCTGGATAGGGTGTGTGTATAGTTAGCTATAGTGGATTTCCATACGGGCACTGAAAAGCAGTTGAGGAAATCCACATCCATTCTACTTCAGCTAGCTAACTATTTTAAGGCTGTTTTGATACTTCTCAATATGGTAGCAGTGGATGTAGAATCTATGCCGAAAATCATAGGCTTTTCAAGAAATAGGTACTACATCTACATCGATGATCTTCCTCTTCTAGGTCACATTGCATTTGGTGTTGTCGATAGAGGAACAAATGTTATTCAGATAAGACCAACAACAGTATGTCCATACAACTGTATATTCTGTAGCGTTGATGCAGGTCCTTTCTCAAGAAATAGGCAATCGGAGTTTATTATTGATGGAAAGCTGCTTGTTAGATGGGTTAGGCAGGTTTATGATGCAAAGGGTGGAGAGGTTCTGGAGGGTCTAATCGATGGTGTCGGCGAACCCCCTACACATCCACAGATTGTGGATATTGTTAGGGAATTGAAGAGCTTTCTACCTCGGGTAGCCATGGAGACTAGGATAGGTACACTTACGAAGGAACTTATAGATAGGCTTGAGGAGGCAGGTCTCGATAGATTAAATGTAAGCATCGATACCCTAGATGAGGGGAAGGGTAGGTATCTCCAAGGTGTTGAATGGTACAGTGTTAGAAGGGCTATGAAGCTTATAGAGTACACTGTTAAGGAAACTAGTATAGATGTTCACTTAACACCGGTTTGGATTCCACGTGTAAATGATGTGGATATTGAGAACATTATTGCATGGGGTATTGAAATAGGTGTTGGAAAGAGGTTTCCACCATTTGGTATACAGAAGTATGAGGTTCATAAATACGGAAGGAAGGTTGAGGGTGTAGAGAGGGTTGGATGGAGGAGATTTAGAGAGTTTCTCGAGAGACTGGAGGAAAAATACGGTGTACCACTTTACTATAGGAGGATAGATTTTGGGATGAAAAGGGCTAGGAGGCTTCCACTGAAGTATTCTAAGAGGGAGGTTATACAGGCTATCATAATATCTCCTGGCTGGTTAAAGCATGAGGTTATAGCTGTGGACAGAGAGCGTGAAGTATTGATTACAGTAGTGGGTATGGTATGGAGTCCGAATATGCAGGGAAGGGTTGTAAAGGTTACTGTAATCGATAATGTTGACGGTATATACATTGCAAAACCTCATGTAATGTGATCGACTGGAGGGATCCGTAAAGCTGCTTGACGTAGCGTATCTACGTACCTGTACATCTATCTTCTATACCATGTTTTGAGAGGACATCTCTTAGAGTAACTATGAATTTTAGTGCAGATATGAATGTATCCACCTCATCTAACGTATTGTATATGTAGTAGCTTGCTCTTACGGATCCCTTAAGCCCTAACCGATAGTGTAGAGGATGAGCACAGTGTCCACCGCTCCTCACAGCTATTCCAAATGAATCTAGAGCCTTTGCAACCACATGGTGATGGAGACCATTTACATTGAATGAAACTATGCCAGTCCTCTTCCTAGCATCTAAGGGACCTAGCACAGATATCTCATTCTCTAGCTCTCTGAATCCCTTTAAGGTGTGTTCTGTCAACTCTATATCGTGTTGCCTAACATTCTCCATACCTATCCTCATCAAGTATCTAACGGCTTCAGCAAGCCCTATCATACCAGCTATATGGGGAGTACCTGCTATGAATCTCCATGGAAGGTCGTGCCACTCTATAGAATCAAGGGTAACATCCTTTATGGTATCACCACCTACTCTAAATGGCTTCATCTCCTCCAGAACATCCCTTCTACCCCAGAGAATCCCTATACCAGTAGGGCCCAGCATTTTATGGCCGCTGAATGCAATGAAATCTATTCCTAGATCCCTTACATCTGTAGGTACATGGGGAACGTACTGAGCAGCATCACCAACAACTATAGCTCCTACGGAGTGTGCTACTTTGCAAATTCTCTTTACATCTACTATTGTACCGAGTACGTTGCTGGCCATTGTGATGGCGATAACTCTGGTCCTTTTATTCACCATCTCCTCAAACTGATCGTAGTTGATATCGCCATCCTCAGTAATGTCTACATATCTAATTACTGCACCAGTTCTCTCTGCAACGATTCTCCATGGAAGCATGTTGCTGTGGTGATCCATAACTGTAAGTATGATCTCGTCATCCGGTTTCAGATTGAATAGACCCCATCCCCACGCAGCTATGTTGAGTCCATCTGTAGCATTCTTAACCTCTATAACCTCCTCCCACGAATATGCATTGATGAACTTTGCTACAACATCGAGAGAATCTTCATACAGTGTGCTGGCTTCTTGGGAGAGTGTATGCATCCCTCTGTGTACATTTGCATTGAATTCTCTATAGAATCTAGCTATAGCATCTATAACTTGATTCGGCTTATGTGTTGTAGCAGCATTATCAAAGTATATGAGTGGTCTTCCATTAATTTCCTTCTTAAGTATAGGAAAATCCTCTCTAATTGCCATGACATTGAACATTAGCCACACCTATACGAGGTACCGCTCATAATATAGGAGTAGTGATATAGAGGATTTTTAACCTTAGTGTAGCCTGCGTACCTCTATCTATTCAATGCTCGGTGTTTCACGGTATATAACACCTATAGATTTTTATATCTGAGGACATGGAGTCCCTACTCTGTGAGGTGAGGGCTGTAGTGAACTTATGGGATGTTGAGAGGAGGATATTCGACATAATGGCGTCGTCTATAATAAGGATTGTTCCGATTCTGGATTGGTCTTCTGCTGATGGAAGAAACATTAAGCTGCCCATAGCCGCTGAAACAACCCCCGATAAGTTATTTACATTTAGAACAAGGATTTCAGTGCCTACTAAAACCCGATACTCATCGACGTGGTTTCTAAAGATAGTCCTTCAGGGCAATGCGCTACTTAAAGTCGATGGAGAATCGTATGGAGGTATAGATGAGGCACATACATATGTACCTATGGAGCCGGGTGAGCACGAGCTTGAGCTTAGAATATCGCCTAGAACAATGTTCGGTTTCCACAGATGGTATATGGGTTTTGAAAATGCCTATCTCGTTGAAGTTGAATGGAGCATTATTAGATTGGGTCTTAGACTCCTAGCGCTATTGAGCTATGTAGAGCAGCTACCAAAGGAGGACCCCGTGAGGAAGGATATAGAGACGCTACTCTATGAAATCATCTCTGGTGTAAGGGTGGTACCAGCAGTTTGGCAAATTACGCTACTCATATCGCTACTGTATGAAAGACCCCTTGCCCAGTACTTTAATAGAAGGGATCTGAGAAATCCGTATGGAGACTATCTATATCTCTCCGGTGTCTATGGTATAGGGATTCTGAAGGGGTATCTAGAGGAGCCTGGTGCAAACTATACACCCATAGGCGATGCCATTTCAATCTCTAGAACGATTGAGGGTAGGCTATTTGAGGGGCTTAAGAAGATTAGTGAAAGATATGGTAAGAGTGGTCTCATACTCATAGCGGGGCATAGCCACATAGATGCTGCTTGGCTCTGGCCAAGAAGTGAAACCATTGAAAAGACTCTGAGAACATTTTCAACAATTGTTAGATTAGCTAAGGAGTACCCCAACTTTACGTTCGTACAGAGCTCTGCCCAGTACTATGAATGGGTTGAGAAGCTGGATCCAAAACTATTTGAAGAGATTAGAAGGCTCATCACGGACGGTAGATGGATTATCGTTAGCGGTATGTGGGTTGAAAGCGACGTTCAACTAGTAGATGGAGAGTCTCTAGCTAGGCAGTTCCTCTATGGACAGAGGTACTTCCTATCAAGATTTGGAAGAATATCGAAAATCGGCTGGATACCGGATAGCTTCGGATTTGCAGGATCGCTGCCACAAATTATGAGAAAGAGTGGTATAGAGGTATTTGTAACACACAAAGTTATGTGGAATGATACAAATCCATTCCCACTGCACTCATTCATATGGAGGGGTGTAGATGGAACCGAGATACCTGTACAGATACTTGTAACCTCGTACAATGAGACCTTAACCCCTGTATCGATTGATAAATACTGGACCGTGTATAGGAATAAGGATGAGGTACCATTCCTCATCTACAGCTACGGCTATGGAGATGGTGGTGGTGGACCAACAAGGGAGATGCTAGAGTATGTAGATTTGATAAATGCCATGCCGAGAATTCCGATGGTTTCCCACTTCAATGAGAATGAATACATAGAGGCTCTAAAGAAGCATCTAGCAAAGCTACCTACATGGAGCGACGATCTCTATGTCGAGGTGCATAGAGGTACCTATACAACTAATTTACCCGTTAAGGAGTATATGGCTAGGGCGGAAATTGCCGTAAGAGAGTACGAATCTATAGCATCTCTTGCTGAGATTCTCAAGGTTTCACACTACAATAAGGAGGAGATTGATGAACTATGGAAGCTCGTACTGTTCAACCAGTTCCATGATGTGATACCGGGTTCGTCAATTAAAGAGGTATACGATGATACATTAAACGATCTCTCGAAAGTTGTAGAGAATTCAAATAGAGCCTATGCAGAGTATGCAAAATGTATTTTAGCTAGATCTAAATCTACAGACCGAGGTATTGCCGTATTTAATGTACTTCCATGGAGGAGAAGGGATATCGTTAAAGTAGGTAAGGGTTTAGGGGTACCTGAGGGAGCTGAGTGTCAGGAGGATGCAGATAGCTACTACCTCTATGTAGAGGCGCCACCCATGGGATACAGGTTCTACAAATACCTACAGGGAGTGTGTAGAGCTTCAGAGGGTGTAAGGGTCTACGAGCAGCAGGACGGTATTGTAATGGAAAATGAACACCTGTCTCTAAAGATAGACAGCAACGGTAACATATCATCACTGAAGCTAAAGAGGGAGAACCTAGAGATTCTATCAGCACCCTCAAATAAGCTCGTAGCCCATCCTGACCGACCGGGTAGATGGGATGCATGGGATGTAACAGACGAATTCCTCGTACATGGAGATGAGCTAAAGGTTCTCGGAAAGCCTGTGGCTGTTGCAAGAGGACCTCTGGTAGCGTGTGTAGATGTAACCAAAGGTGTCGGTACATCAACCATTAAGCAGAGCATATGTCTAGCTAAGGATTCACCAGTTATAGAGGTTAGGAATAGAATTGTATGGAGAGAGAAGAGTTTGCTGGTAAAGGTATGGTTCGAAACCTCTCTAAAGTCTAGGAAAGCTATATACGATATTCCATATGGAGTTATAGAGAGATCTTCACTTAGGGAAACATCGTGGGAGAAGGCGAGATTCGAAGTTCCAGCTGTTAGATGGGCTGAGCTATACGATGAAAGAGCAGGGCTTGCGATAATAGCTCCCTCGAGGCACGGCTATACTGCTGTAGAAAATAGAATAGCACTAAGCTTAATCAGATCCCCTGTATTTCCAAATCCATGGAGTGATGTAGGCGAGTTTGAGGTTGTCTACTATATATATCCACATACAGGAGACTATAGCAGAGCCAACCTAGCAAAGGTAGTTCAGGAAAAGCTATTTAGGTTGAAGGCAGTTGAAGATGTAGGGTCAGCCGAACGAGAGCTCAATCTATTAAGTATCGAGCCTGATGCTATTGTATTTGGAGCATTCAAGAAATCTGAGGATGGACAGGGATACGTAATACGGCTGTTCAATCCATATAAAGAGGCGAAGCAGGTAAAACTGAAATTTGCAATACCACTATCTAGAGCAGTTGAAACAAATATCATAGAGACTGAAACCTATAGCGAACTAGCCATCGAAGACGGAAACACCCTAAGGGTAGAAATGAAGCCCCTTGAAATAAAGACGATAAAGATATACATTTAGATACAGCCGCTGTATTTTTTATAAACAGTTTTAAGCATATGCATTCTAGCATGCAACATCCGCGTGTACTGCAGGATTGTTGGTGAGTATAGTATTGAGTGGTATAGTGAAGTACGTTGTAGATAGATTCATCGTGAGTGTCAAGGGATGTAAAACGGTTGACTGTGTACTAGTTAAACTCTCTACAGCAGTATACGACATACGTAGCTACACCTCCTCCGGCGGCTATACAACGTCTACACTCATTCACGAATTCCTCCACAATTCCGAAGTTATGAAGATTCTCTCCGGATTGTCATACGAGAAGGAGTATGTAGAGAAGAAGATTTCTACGGATCCTAGATTCTCATCACTTAAACCATATCTACAGCTAATAATTTCAGCAATAGAGTCGGCTGAGGAAAGAGGTGTAGAACCCTCTACAATCTTTAGAGCTGATACACGAGGACCTACATGGCAGATAGAGTACCAGGAAGAGTACGGTAGGACGCACCACAAGAGAATATATGTGAAGAGTAGGAAAAAAAGAGGTATTAGAGGAGCGATTGAGAAGGTTCGAGAGCTACTTATTACCTATAAGAAGACAGTAATCCTACTAGTACTAGTAGCTACGGTAGTGGCTATAGCTGTAGCTATAGCAATCCTACTATCAAGGGCAAAAGCAGTATAGATGGTACCACCCTATAAACTGCAGCACATGATTCCCCTGATGGTAAATTACAATATATCAAATAACATAGGCTAATATGAAAACAGAAAAACAGAATTGGTTCCACGAGGATTTCAGCTATAAAAGTAGAGTGGTTGAGACACCCGTCTATCTTTCTGTATCCCTTCTCTGGTAGAAGGGTATGCGGGGCCGTGGTAGATATTCTACACCTGGTCTCTGCTGCATTGCCTGTGGATATAGCTCCATTAATGCATAGATTTCTGGCGGTACAGCTGTGTTTATGTTAAGTCCAAGCCTCTTAGCCTCTTCAACGGTTATCGGATAGTCATGTGTGTATCTACCCTCAGTCAACTCGCTAGCTATCTCAGCAGCCTTTTCCTTTCCAAGCTTATCTTCAAGTAGATTAATTATAAGGCTCTGAACCTCTTTTACAGCCTTTTCAGCTATCTCTGCCAGTATCAGTGTTTCATCACGTGCACTATTTCCCTTAATCTTAGCTATCTTGATAACACTCGGTGCTGGATACACAGCATTGCCTACCTGTAGCTGCGGGTCTAGCGGCCCTAGAACGGCATCGGGATCCATGATTATCTCATCAGCTGCTAAGGCAATTAGAGTTCCGCCACTCATAGCATAATGTGGTACTATAACAATCTTCTTACCCTTGTGTCTCTTAAGAGCCATTGCTATCTGAGAGGCTGCCAGCACCATGCCACCTGGCGTGTGAAGAACTAAAGCTATGGTTTGATCATGTGGTGTTGTTCGTATGGCTCTCAGTATAGCTTCGGAGTCATCGATATCTATAAACCTATATATTGGAAAGCCTAGAAAACCCATCCGCTCCTGTCTATGGATCATTGTGATAACTCTCCAGCCATATTTTCTCTCAATCTCTCTAATCAGCTTCAGCCTAGCATTAGTTAGTGCCCTAAACTGAAGCTGTGGGTGGAGTACCAGGTATAGAAATATTATAAAGAATAGTATGCTTATCCAATCCATATACAGCCCTCTTAAAACCATTACATTTCGTAAAGCCTTTAATGTATAGGGGAAATAAAAAACTTTTATGATTTTAACCAGAAAAATTTTCCACTTTATGGACTCGGCCCTTCTTCTATAGATGCTAGAATCACCGTAGGAGATGTATAAATAGTGCTGATACTGCTGCTGACAACGATATGTATATCAGTATAGCCTCTCTAATCCAGATGCTATGCTACTATATGTTGTTTCTAATCCATTCGACCATGTTTTTGATGCGTTCTCTCCATCCAATTTCGTGAAGCGGTGAATGTCCACATTCTGGATACACTATCAGCTCTTTCTTTAGAGTTTTTAATCTACTGTAGGTTCTTCTACTTGCTTCAATAGGTATTATATTGTCTTTTTCACCATGTATGAGTAATGTTGGAATTTGTATCCTTTCAACGTATCTCCAAAATTCTCTAGATGCCTTCCAAATTTCAACCAGTAGCCTTATTGTTGTATCTCTTAATACAAGTTCATCCTTTCCCATAGCCTCTAGAAGCTCTCTATCCATCCTCTTCATACCCTCCTCAATCTGTTGCTCTGTGAATGGTAGCTCTATCCTTTTCCTTGGAAAGAGAATCGATGCGATGGTTGCGAAAATTAGTGTTGAAAATCTTCTAGTTTCAGGGATCAGCACCGCGGGAGCGACAGCAACCACAGCATCTCCTACCCTTCCGTATTTTCCTGCATAGAGTAGAACTATCAACCCACCCATACTGTGCCCTATTAAAACCGTCCTCTCCCCACCAAAAATTCTCTGAACATGCATTGTGAATGTCTCTAAATCCACTAGAAAATCATTAAAGGAATCAACATAGCCTCTTTCTAAATTCTGTGCTGTTCTCCCATGGCCTCTTTGATCATGTATACAGACACCATATCCATAGCTGGCCAGCTCCTTACCGATATGTATATAGAAACCACTATGGGAAGTAAAACCGTGTGAAACAATAGCAAGCTCTTTAAAGGACTCGGGAAGGATACATCGATAAAAAACCTTCACACCTGTATCCAAACTTGCAAAATCTTCAATGATTTTCAAACTATCTTCACCAAAAATATACTCACCCCAACTGATTTTAAACTAATAATATCCAACCTAATGTGTTCCAGCTTTTAGCAACTTCACAGCACTATCATTCAGTCAAAGCCGTCTATCATTAATCAGGTTAATACCTAGGAATTGATACTAGGTAGTGCTAACTATGATAATTCAGAGCTCTCTGCTCCATATACATATATCAATGCTCTAAAGATTATATAGAGCCTACTGGGAAGGAACTATTAGTACCGGAAAGACCAAAAAATACTGTTTTACAGTAGCAAATGGATTAGGTCTTGGAATATTGTTTTTCTATGATTTTTCTTATCCTTTCAACTTCTTCGAGTATTTTCTGCTCTATGCTACTTCTCTCGATAGTGAAGAGTGGTTTACCTTTAACCATAGTTATTATAAGATCTCTCATCTCTAGAAAGTTATCTATTCCTATAATTTCTGCTTCTGCTATCTTACTCTTTCCTCCAGAAGGATCTGTATAGCCCGCAGTATAGATGATTACGGAGCCTATTCTAGATCTTCTCGAGATGGGACCTTGTATAATATCGGCTGACATTACTCGCGAATATGGAACAAGGTGTTTCATCTTCCACCATACACCTCTTTCTACAGCAATACCATCTTCAGCAATGGTATACCAATAGAGTCATACTACTTTCTTATCCGGTAGGATATAAAGATGGATATCAATACAACTATTAGTGGTGTAGTAAAGGGTGTATGGCCAAGCCCAAATCCATGTATTGTGCATGGTATAGTAGATTACTAGAAGCGGTATAAGTGAAGAAAGAAAGAGTAAAGTAGCAACAATAAGCAGGTAGATATATGGTAGACCTTTATAAAGTTTGGATGGGGTTTAAACCTCTTACCAATCTCCAACTAAACCACCAAGCTAGTGCAATTCTACATGCCTTATAACCACATATGTTTCCAAAGCCTAGAACAGGTTCAAATTTATAGACCAGCCTGAGATACATCTAGTGAAAACTAGTAGCAACACCCTACTACATTGATATGGCTATAGAGGGAGTTGGTATGCTAAAAAGCTCTGCATCTAAAATTTTATGGAAGATACCAGAATATCTGTTATCAAAACTGTTTTCTCTGGTAGTACATCTATATCTTGAATTTATAGCTATTGCAATATCTTCTCACTAAATAAAATTTGTGCTGTTAGAGAAATCTGAATGTTAATGAGAAGGCTATACTTCCGAGGTACATTTCTACTCTACCTTTTCTCTCCTCAGTTAGAAAAATGGATAGGGAGTTGATGATGTTAGAATACTGAGATATACAGCAATCTTTTGATCTATACGTTCTCTGGGAAGAGTGGTCTAGCACCTTTTTCTCTAAATACTTCAACTACTCTGTTTTGCTCTTCAATGGATAGTTTTCTGAATCTTTTTCCAGCGTTTAGAATCATGGGCCACAGCCTAAGGTCTCCAGCCATAGAGTATGTCGCAACAGGTTCCTGTGACAATGTGTACCAGACGGCCATATCTATATCGTCTTGACCGTCAAAGGGTTCATACCATGTTGTATACCTTCTTTCACCTACGTATCTCCTCTTGGCAACGGATTTGATAGCGATGACACCGATATCCCGATCCAATGCAGCTTTAAGCACTGGTCTGAAATCATTTTCAGGTCTCGGTATAGTCATGGCAGCAGCGTAAACCGGTATCAATACTGTATCGAAATCGAATATCTCCAATGCTTTTAAAACTATTCTCATGTCGGAGTGTGCAGTTATGCCAATGAATTTTATCAATCCCTGGTCACGTGCTTCTATAAAGGCTTTTGCTGCACCCTTTTCACTAAAAATTTTATCCAATTCATCTAGAGAGCTGACTGCGTGAAACTGGTAGACATCGATGGATTCGATACCAAATCGTGAAAGAGTTGTTCTAAGCTCCCTCCAAGCACCTTCATATGTTCTCTCAAGGGTTTTCTCAGCAACAACAAGCCTATCTCTATACTTCTTTATTAGAGAGCCCAGCCTAGTTTCAGCCTCTGCATAGCTGGGGGCGATATCAATAATATTGATACCCTCACCAATAACCTCTTCAACTACCTTAATAGCTAGTTGGGGATCGGGATGCACACCAGGTCCATAGCCTCCAATAGCAAGAACGGAAACTTTAAAATTCGTTCTTCCCAATCTTCTGTACTCCAATATAAACACCTCTCCGCAGCCTTTTCTATAGATTTAGATATTTAAAAACCTATTGGATGTGAAAAGCTATAGCATTATATTGAGAGAAATAGCTGTACTCTGCGGAGTATACATACACAGCTTACAGCCCTTTATAATCCAGTCTTCTCCCCACCCTATGTAGATACTATTGCTGTGAAGAAGTACGTGAATATAGAAAAATTTTTAAACTAGTCTAATTATGTTTAGAGGATTTGGTGTTGATTATTGTATATAGTGTGATCGATAAACAACATATACATGTATATACAGAGAAGGATGTGAAACACATAGAGATTGAGATAAGCTACTACACATACAGCTACACCACCCACTACCTCTGTAATGCATATGTATTCTAAGGTTGATATCTATGCAGATACTGTACTGGAACTCTACTCTAGAGACTATACCACGTAGTGAATTAGAGAAGATGCAGCTAGCTAAACTAAAGGAACAGGTAAAAAGAGTTTACGAAAGGTGCTACTACTATCGTAGGAAGATGAGAGAGGCTGGTATTGCTCCCGAAGATATTAGAAGCCTCAACGATACTAGAAAACTACCATTTACAACAAAAGACGATTTAAGAGATGCGTATCCCTATGGTACCCTAGCTGTCGACCTCTCGGAAGTTGTTGAAGTTCACGGTAGTAGTGGTACGACAGGTAAACCAACGTTATCATTCTATACACAGATTGATATAGAGAACTGGAGTGAGGTAATGGCTAGAAGCTTAACAGCTATAGGTATAACAAAAAGCGATATAGTGTTTATAGCATATAACTATCACATGTTTACAGGAGGTCTCGGTTTCCACTATGGAGCTCTGAAAATTGGTGCAACAGCTATACCAGCAGGTGTTGGCTATACACAGAGACAGATAATGATGATAAAAGATCTAGCTGTTACAATGCTTACCTCAGTTCCAAACTATGCTCTTAGGCTTGCTGAAGTAGCTTTTGAAATGGGTATAGATCCAGCTAAAGATACAAGAGTAAGAAAAGGTATGTTTGGTGCAGCACCTTGGAGTGAAGAAATGAGAAGTAGAATAGAGAAGATATGGGAGATGGCAGCATACGATATGTACGGTATGAGCGAACTTTACGGTCCTGGTGTTGCTTCTGAGTGTATACATAGGGATGGTCTTCATGTTTGGGAGGATCACTATCTTGTTGAGGTTGTTGATCCTAGGACAGGCGATGTTTTAGAGCCTGAGGAGAGGGGTGAGCTAGTAGTGACAACTCTATCAAAGGATGCAATGCCT
>Ga0105163_1000615_pt1 | contig 20647 bp, 27 predicted proteins | sample JNZ110809AmetaG_FD_81531 | JGI IMG/M metagenome (GOLD analysis project Ga0105163, IMG submission 81531) | Hot spring microbial communities from Jinze hot spring, China to study Microbial Dark Matter (Phase II) - JNZ 110809A | ecosystem: Environmental > Aquatic > Thermal springs > Hot (42-90C) >... | reverse complement strand
GCTTCCAACGCAGGAAGCTGTGAAGGTTTTCAACGAAACGAAGGCTAAGAAAGTCGGTGCGTTTCATCTCACGTGCTGAGTAGGAAAAGTTAAAATACAATAGGCGTGCAGTTCATCGGGGGTTGAAATGAGTTGGAAGTCCCATGGCTTTAGATTCAAGTCGGGCAGAAAGCTGAAGAAGAAGGTAAGAGAGAAGGGCTTAAAGCTCAGGAAGTTCCTTCAGGAGTTCAGCATGGGGCAAAGAGTTGTCATAGATATCGAGCCCGCTTCACAGAAGGGCATGCCACATCCAAGGTATCACGGAAGGAGTGGAGTTGTGGTTGGGCAGAGAGGGAGAGCTTATCTCGTGCAAATAAGAGACGGAGGTAAGATAAAGACCTTAATCTCTCGCCCGGAGCACCTCAGAGCTGTTTAAGGTGAGGAGATGTTTAAAGAGGTTAAAAGTTTTGAATACATCACGATCTCCGAGGCGAGAGAGATAATGGAGAAGATAGCAAAGCAAAGACAAGAAAATGCAGAATTATTGTTTGAAACGAGAAGAGCACTTAGGCATCTTAGGAATTTTTCAAAGCTAAGCGCTGAGAAGGCTAAGAAGCTCGTTGAAGAGTTGATGCAACTTCCACAAGTTGGAAGAAAAGACTTGGCGGTAAAAATCGCGGACATAATGCCAAAAGTTGCAGACGAAGTGAGAGTGATCTACGCAAAAGAGAGAACGCTGACGAATGAGGAGATTGAACAGATCTTAGAAATCGTGAATCGCTATCGAGAGTAGGGAAAATTATTAATATTGGTAGATACATTTTTGATGTGATCGGTCGCTATGGATAAAACAAAAGAGTTCGAAAAACCGAGCAAAACAGAAAAATACGAGGACTACGCCTATGTTCTCGACTTTCTTCCCTACGGGCACGTAGACGATAAAAGACCAATTCATAAAAGGGAGCCTTTAGCCCAGGTAGTTGGAGAAAAGTACTTCACGCTCCTCGAGTTGAGTGTTAAGAAAGACAAAAACCCGCTCGTGATGGACAGGTTATACATAGGAAAAGGGGAAAGAGATGTTGTGAACAGAATAAAGAGGAAGTTAACCTACGAAGACCTAACACCGGCTGCGAAGAGAGAGCTCCCTTTTGTTGTGGAACAAATTGTCAAGCTTAGAGAAAGCGAGTTCGTCGAATTTTTTAACAAAGCAGAGCCAATAACGACAAAGATGCACCAACTCGAACTTCTCCCGGGAGTGGGAAAAAAGACGATGTGGGCCATCATTGAAGAGAGAAAAAAAGAGCCGTTTAAAAGTTTTGAAGACATTGCGAAGAGGATTAAGGGAGTTCAGCCTTTGAAGCTGGTCGTAGGCAGGGTAATATACGAGCTTCAGAATCCAAGTGCAAAATACAAGGTCTTTGTAGAAGTTTAGCTTTTGATAAGTTTTTTGAGTTCGGTGAGTAATTTTTTCTCTTCTTCGTCCATAATCTTTTTTTCGTGTTTTTTGATCAATTTTTCAATCTCTTCCTTCAATCCACGCTCTTCCTCGCCCATAACGGCGCTAAGAATGCTTGCTGTGAAAAGAGAGACGATGGAGACACCGAGGAGAACGACTACCATCGATATGATCTTCCCAAGCGGTGTTTCTGGAACGATGTCGCCGTAACCGACGGTCGTTATCGTTACAACCGCCCAGTAAACGCAGTCGAAAAAGCTAAGGTTCCTAACTTCACCTTCCGCAATGTAGAAGCTTATAGATCCGAGGAGGATGGTTATGAAGAGAAGGAGCATCGCGTAGCTGAGTAGCCTTGCGGATTTGGCCCTCATCTCCCGCATTAGTTTAATCCCGAGCGCAATGATTCTGAGAATTCTCAGCGATCTGAAAAACGCAGCCAAATGTGTTGGGACAAAGTAAAAGAGTACGATCGCTGGGATGTATGCGAAGATCTCGTAAGAGTTCGTCAGAAGATATTTTCCTCCGTGTTCACGACAACGTGAGACAAAATCCAAGATCAATGCAATAGTAACCACAAAGTCGATAGAGAGTAAAATGGGACGAATCTCACTGCTCGCAAACTCCACCGCTATTATGGTTGCGATCGAGGCAACAGTTAACGAGAGTGCGAGCGTTTCGCTGAACTTCATATCCAAGTTCTGTTGAGAATAAAAATCTTGGGCTTGCAAAATTCGGTTGTAAATCTATAGATTTTATTATCAAAATCTGAATCCAAAGCTTTTTAATTTTAGCGTTGAAAGCGTTGCATGTTCGAAAAAGTGAGACCACCATCTGAGGGGGAGAAAATCGAATACAGAGATCGGAAGCTCATAGTTCCGAGGAACCCAATCATTCCGTATTTCGAAGGCGATGGAATTGGAAAAGACGTCGTTCCAGCTGCGATAAGAGTTTTGGATGCAGTAGCGGACAAAGTGGGCAAAGAAATAGTTTGGTTCAAAGTTTACGCTGGCGAAGATGCGTACAAGATCTACCATACTTATTTGCCAGAGGATACGTTGAATGCGATAAAGCTTTACAGAGTTGCCTTCAAAGGACCGCTCACGACACCAGTGGGTGGCGGTTACAGAAGCCTTAACGTGACAATAAGACAAGTTCTCGATCTTTATGCAAACGTTCGTCCGGTGTACTACCTGAAAGGCATTCCGAGTCCTATAAAGCACCCAGAAAAGGTAAACTTCGTCATATTTAGGGAGAACACAGAAGACGTTTATGCGGGAATAGAGTGGCAAAAGGGAACTAAGGAAGCGCTTAAGCTCATAGAAATTTTAAAGCGGGAATTTGGGGTTCATATCAGAGAAGATTCCGGAATCGGGATCAAGCCCATAAGCGAGTTTGCAACAAAAAGGCTTGTTAGAATGGCGATAAGGTATGCGATCGAGAACAACAGAAAAAGCGTAACTTTAGTACACAAGGGAAACATAATGAAGTTTACAGAAGGGGCGTTTCGGGATTGGGGATACGAGGTTGCGAGACAAGAGTTTTCGGAGTTCTGCATAACGGAAGACGAGCTTAACAGACTCTATGACGGAAAACAGCCGGAAGGAAAGATAGTGATCAAGGACAGAATTGCGGACAACATGTTCCAGCAGATAATAACGAGGAGCGACGAATACGACGTCATAGCCTTACCAAATCTCAACGGCGATTATTTGAGCGATGCTGCTGCTGCACTTGTTGGTGGACTCGGAGTTGCGCCAGGTAGCAACATAGGCGATGGAATTGCGGTTTTTGAACCAATACATGGCTCCGCTCCAAAATACGCCGGACAAAACAAAGTAAACCCCACTGCACAGATCCTAACCGGAGCTCTGATGCTCGAGTTCCTCGGATGGAAAGAAGCGAGTGAGATGATAAAGAAAGCGGTTGCAATGACAATAGAGCAAAAAATCGTAACTTACGATCTTCACAGACAAATCGGTGGAAAACTTGTGGGAACAAAGGAGTTTGCAGATGCGGTGATCGAGAACTTAAGCACCTTATGATTCAAATCTACGGTGCTGGGGTCGCTGGAACTTTTTTATATTATCTACTTTTTAAAAATGGCTACAGGGTTTCGATCTTCGACGTTCGCAAGTCTCCAGACTGTAGATGCGGATGGGGGATAGCTTACAAAGAGGCGAGGGAGCTGTATTCCGAGATCGAGGTTAATTTAGACGATTTCATCTTGACAAAGCCCGAAAAAGTCGTCGTCAATGGAATTGAGCTCAAAAACAACGGGATAGCCATTTTTGACAAGCTAAAACTTCTAAAAGAGCTTTGGGAAGGCATTGAGTTCAAGAAGTGTGAGGCAAAACTCATTGTAGACGCTACTGGGACAAAAAGAGAGTTTTTGCCAAAAATTGCAAACGACAGACTTGTTCCAACGCTTCAATTCATGGAAAGGCACGAAAACGTAGAGAACATCTACATTCACTTCGAAAGACATGGCTACGCTTGGGCTTTTCCATTGGGTGAGTACTGGCACATAGGCGCGGGGAGTATTTTCGAGAACAAAATTCCCGAACTAATCGAGAAACTACGGCTTAAATTTGGGTTTGAGAGAAAAGAGAGCGTTTGCAGTTGCAAGGCGAAAATAAGAATGCTTCCTCCATCGAAGTGCAGGCCATTCGTTCATCGCAACGTCGTTGGTGTTGGCGAGGCAATAGGTTGTGTCAGCGGAGCTGGTGAAGGCAACGCCCCTTCGTTGAAGTGTGCGAAAATCCTTTACGAGTGCATCGAAAACCTCGAAAACTACGAGAGCAGAATTCTGACAGAACTTAAGTGGGTGGAAAGAGAGCAGAGATTCCTTGAAAGTGTGCTTCGAGGACTTCCAGCGATTCATCTGCTTTTCAGAATAATCCCGCATGAGAGCAAAAGACTCGTTAAACACTCGATCCTCGACTTCTTCCGCGTGTTTGCATGAGCTACAAGCGATTCAAGCTCATATACAAGGAGACGATTGCAACGATCCTTGCTGAAAACGAAGAATTCTATAAGATTGCTGTGAAGGCCGTTCTTGAAGCGAGGAGCGAGATCGAAAGATACGCAATGCGAAACCCATTGTTTTTGATCAGCTACGAGCCAATAGAGTGCGATGCTAGTGGAGTGGTTCGAAGAATGTGCGACGCCGCAAAACTGGCGAAAGTGGGACCGATGGCAGCGGTTGCGGGAGCGATTGCGGATTTTGCGGTGGAGAAGATGATCGAAAATGGGGCGAAGTTTGCAGTAGTGGATAACGGGGGAGACATATCGATCTTCACGGACAGAGAGCTGAGGGTCGGGATATATCCAACAAGCCTTGCCTTTGTAGTCCCACAGGGAAAAAGACTCGGGATTTGCACATCAAGTGGGAAAATCGGACCATCTGTAAGCTTTGGATTCGCAGATTGTGCAACTGTGATTGCGGAAAACGCATGCATCGCAGACGCCTTCGCCACAGCGCTTGGAAACAGAGTAAAAGAGGATTGCAACTTAGAAAAAGTTGTCCAAGACTTCTACGAAGAGTTCCACGACCATGTGATGGGGGTGCTCGTTGTAAAAGATGACGCGATCGTTTTCGCGGGAGAAGTTCCGAGAATTGAAGAATCGAAAGTGGATCCAGAGCTCATAACCAAGCTCTGAGCCGAGCTTAGAAAAGCTTATTAATACCAAAACAATTTTTAAACATGAACTCCTTAAGGTTGGGTAACGTTGAGATAACGTATCTAAAGCACGCGGGCTTTAAGATTAAGGGCTCAAAAGTTCTCTACATCGACCCATACGAAGTTCCTGAGGGACTTGAGAAGGCAGATTTGATTCTTGTAACGCACGATCACTTCGACCATCTCGACATCAAGTCGATAAAGAGACTTTCAAAAGCTGATACGAGCATTGTTACACCAAAAGGTTGCTTTGTCGAAGGCTATGACACCTGCTCTTTAGACGAGGGAGAAGAAAGAATTGTAAAAGACGTGAAGATAAAGACTGTTCCCGCATACAACGTGAACAAACCCTTCCACAAGAAAGGCGGTGTTGGTTACATCGTGGAAATCGATGGAGTTCGAATTTACCACGCAGGCGACACAGACAGAATTCCGGAGATGAAAAACATCGAAGTTGACGTTGCGCTTTTGCCAATAGGTGGAACTTATACGATGAACGTAAGCGAAGCAGTTGAAGCTGCGTGGGACATAAAGGCGAAAGTCTACATCCCCATGCACTATGGAGCAATTCCAAATACTAAAGCAGATCCCGAGGAGTTCAGGCTTAGAGTTCCAAAGGCTGTTGTGTTAAAGCCTCTTTTGCGTTAAATTTTTTGCTCCCTCGTCAATTCCGCAACCACGAAGTTGTAGCCTAGAACACATTTTTCCGGCGAATCTCCGATGATTTTGCCGACGCTGACGATTTCGCCATCTTTTAGCTCGATTGGATGGCAGAGATTATACATTCCACACTCGTAGTGGTTGCACTTCCTTTCCTCGTATTTGAACTTCGCACCTTCCGTAAGCGTCGATTCCACGAGTGCGATGACTGGAAGTTCTATTACTTCGACTGCAACCACTCCTTCTTCGTGCAGAGCACACTCTTGAACAGTTCCATCTCTAAGCGCCACTATCTTATATTTTGCACCTTCCCTGAGCCTCAGGCAAGTTTTCTTTATCTTGCAGTTCTCGCACTCCGGCTTGCCACCGAGGAACATAAACTCGACGCCTATCTTGGCCCAACTCTTTCCGCACAACGTGATTATCCGATTAACTTCACCATTCATAAAGCTGATAGAGCTCAAAATATTTCAAACTTTGCATTGCTTCGCACTTTCGCGCTCGAAAGGGTTGTGTAGAAAAACAACTTACATTTAAAAAGGTGATATACAAATTTTGCACAAAAAATTTAAATACTTGTGCTAAATACGTATATTGCTAATATCTGAGGTGGTGTATACGAACGAGGTTTGTAAGTTGCACATGAAGTACGGAGGGAAAATCGAAGTCCTTCCAAAATGCCCGGTGAGGTCGCTTAATGACTTCAGCTACTGGTATACCCCAGGAGTTGCTGAACCGAGCAAAGAGATCGCAAAAGATCCAGAAAAGGTTTATGATTACACGAACAAGTGGAACTCGGTTGCTATTGTGACAGATGGTTCGAGGGTCCTTGGGCTCGGGAACGTAGGAACGTTTGCGTCTCTGCCGGTTATGGAAGGAAAAGCGATGATATTCAAACTCCTAGGCGGTGTAGATGCGTTCCCGTTGCCGATAGATGAAAGAGATCCAGATAAGTTCGTTGAGATCGTTAAAAAGATCACTCCGAGCTTTGGCGGGATAAATCTCGAGGACATAGCAACCCCAAAGTGTTTCTACATATTAAGAAGACTCCAAGAGGAGCTCGAAATTCCAGTTTGGCATGACGATCAACTCGGAACTGCAACCGCAACTCTTGCAGGACTTATAAATGCGTTGAAGATCGTTGGAAAAGATCTAAACGAGGTTGAGATCGCAGTTATTGGCGCAGGAGCTGCGAACATTGCAACAATTCGCTTGATTGCGAAGGCAGGAGCCGATTTAAAGAAGATGTTTGTCGTGGACAGCAAGGGAATCCTGAACATGCAAAGGAGCGATTTAGAAAAGCTTAAGCAAGAGAACCCGGATAAGTACTGGGTTTGTCAAGTGACGAACGCAGAGCAAAGGAGCGGGGGAATTGCAGAGGCTATGAAGGGTGTGGATGTTGTGATTGCAGCGAGCACCGCTGGTGTTATCAAGAAAGAGTTTGTCAGAGAAATGGCTGACGATCCAATCGTGTTCGCCTTGGCAAATCCGATACCCGAGATATATCCCGAAGAGGCAAAGGAGGCGGGAGCAAGGATAGTTGGCACAGGAAGGAGCGACTTTCCAAACCAGATAAACAACTCGCTCGTATTCCCAGCTGTTTTCAGAGGAGTCCTAAGCGTAAGGGCCAAGAAGATAACCGAAGACATGTGCTTGTCTGCAGCATTCGCTTTGGCGAGATTTGCGGAGAACAGACTGAGCGAGGACTACATAATTCCGAATATGACTGAGATCCATGTTTTTCCAGAGGTTGCAACTGAAGTTGGTTTAAAGGCGATTGAACTCGGACTTGCAAGGAAAAAGTTTACAGCCGACGAGTTATACGAGCACGTAAGCAAACTGATTTTTGGAACCCATGAAAAGCTTAAAAAGCTGATGGAGCTCGGGTTTATCGTATGAAGATCGCGGTTCTCGGCGGAACTGGAAACCTTGGCATCGGTTTATCGCTCAGACTCGCGATCTTGGGTTACGAGGTCGTCGTTGGTTCAAGAAGTGAAGAAAAGGCGAAAGCAAAAGCTGAAGAATACCTAAAGATTCTTTCGGAACACGGTTACGCAGGAAAAATAACTGGAGCGGTCAATGCAGAAGCTTCAAGACAGTGCGACTTGGCCGTGATTACTGTGCCCTATGAACAAGCGTTTACACTCGCTGAAAGCCTTAGAAACGAGCTTGCGGGCAAAATCGTTGTCTCACCCCTTGTACCGATGAAAAAGGAGGGAAAGCTCTTTCGCTACGTTGAGCTTCCAGAGGGGTCTGCGGGAGAGAAGATAGCGAGAATACTGAAGGATAGCAAAGTAGTTTCCGCCTACCACAACATTCCTGCGGATAGGTTTGCAAACCTAAACTCGAGCTTTGAGTGGGATGTTTTGGTTTGTGGCGATGATTTCGAAGCGAAGAAAGCTGTTGTCGAGGTCACAAACGAGATCAAAGGACTAAGAGCGCTCGATTGCGGGGATTTGAAGAACTCAAAGATTGTTGAGAGTCTAACAGTTCTAATCTTGAACGTAATGATTGCAAACAAGCTAAAAGAACTCGGAGTCAAGTTTTGCTGAATTAAATTTTTTTCTTTTTCCCTTCTGGCGAAAGTCTTAAATACTTCCGAGTAAAGGGCTAGGAAATCAAATGAGAGGTGTTAAGTTTGAAGGAATTCGGATTTGGAAAACCGCCAGTGAAAGTTGGAGATGTGAGAGATGTTAAAATCGAAGCGGTAGGTAGTGAAGGGGATGGAATAGCGAAAATCGACGGTTTTGTTGTGTTCGTTCCGGGCGCAAAGCTGAACGACACGGTAAAGGTAAGGATAACAAAAGTTCTTAAAAAATATGGGTTTGCAGAAATAGTCGATTAAAGGCTTTTGACCATTTCTTCAATTTGTGCCATCATTTCTTTAATTTTTTCGAGCTCGGCTTTTAAGCTTTCGATTTTTGCATAACCCTCGTCCTTGATCATGGCCCCATATTGCGTTGGAACTATGATCCCTGATTGCTCCAAAATCCTCAACGAATACCTTACTCTGTGCTTTGGCATGTTAAGTAGATCCGAGAGCTTAAAGATCCCTATGGGCTGTTTTTCCATCACTGTTTTTAGCACCTGTAAATGTCTAACCACAATTTCGGTTTCCATTAGCAGTTTGCTAAATACCATAACCATCATAAGTATATTGAGTATTTAAAATTTGTGATAGCCAGTCTCAGCAAATTTTTATTTTTCAAAATTTTTAATCGATCTCCGTTACTTCTATGACTTCCAACGGGATGTTTGGCATTCTTTTCCCGAGCTCACTCTTCGCAATTCTTTTCGCATGCTCTTTGCTTTGAGCGTTAAAGACTTTCATCTCGAAAACAAGCCCAACGAGTGCTGTTCTTGAAACCAAGAGCGCAGACTTGAATTGCTCCCCGCACTTTGGGCATTCAACGCTCCCGACCTCGATTCGGACGAAGCTCAGATCTGGAGCGAGTTTCTTTCCCGCTTCAGCTATTGCAATGTTTATCGCATCTTCTACGCTGTCCACCCTCTTCACTATCCACCCTGCCTGAAGAACGACGAGAAAGTTTGGCATAACTTCGATTCATCTCAGGTATTAATTTTTTAGGGTCTGTAGTATTTTTCAAAAAGTTTTTTCCAGTCGATTTTGATCACGAGCACCGAGATTAGCAGCGTCAGAGAGAAAAACAGTAAGAGACCAAGAAAATTGCTTCCTACAATTTCCTTTATAACTCCACTTGTTATTCTCCCGAAGACAAGAACGTAGCTTGTTATCACGAGCTTACCGAGGAAAACTGCTAAGAAATAATAGGAAATACGATACTTTGCAATTCCCAAAGGAATGTATAGAACGTCATCTGGTAGCGGTGAAGCTGCAAAGAGAAATATCGCGAAAAAACCCCATTTCTTAAAGATCTTTTCGAAAAACATCAGATTCTCTTTTGTTTTCTCGGACAAAGTCAGACGCATTCCCGCGCCGATCGTGTAGACAAAGATTTTACCGATGCTTGCACCTAAGGCTGAGAGTATCGAGACAACTACGAGGTCCTCGAAGCTAAAAAATGGAGAGAGAGCAAATAGAAAATTCAGATACGGCAAACCCACGAATGGGATCGAATTTGAGATTAAAGAGATCAGAAAAATGCCCGGATACTGGAATTCTGCGAGTTTTGTTAAGATTTCTTCGACCATCACATTCTCTCCAACGCCTTTATACCCATCAACTCAAGTCCATTTCGCAAAACGTTTCTCACTGCTTTGACTATCGCAATTCTGTGCTCCCTTACTTCTTTTTCAGCCTTGAGAACTGGGTAGTCACGATAGAATTCGTTGAACTTCGATGCGACGCTCAGCAAGTACTCTGCAAAGAGGTTTGGCTTCAACTCTTCAACGACTCTCTTAACGTATAACGGCATCTTCGAAAGCAGAATCACAAGATCTCTCTCGGATTTGTTGCAGAGCTCAGCTCTAAAACTCCCCCCCTCTTCGCACTTCCTAAGGATGCTGCATGCCCTCGAATGCGTGTATTGAATATAGCTCGCAGTTTGTCTCTCGAAATCGATTGCCTTCTTCATGTCAAAAACCATCGGCTTCTCAGGAGCGACTTTGAGAAAGTCGAATCTAATCGCCCCAATCGCCACAGCTTCGGCGATATCGTCGATTTCTTCCTTGCTCAGCTCTCGATTGGAGATAAGTTTCTTAACTTCTTCCTTCACTTTTTCTATTAGCTCGTCCGCGGAGACGAATCTGCCTTTTCTTGTGCTCATTCTCCCTTCTGGAAGAGATACAAACTCGAAGAAGACGATTTCCGGAATTTTGATCCCCAAGATTTGGAGGAGTCTTCGCAACTGTTCTCCATAGAGCTTGTGATCCGCTCCCCATACGTTCACAATTCTCTCGAATTTCTGGCTCTTCCACAAGTGGTATGCAAGGTCTCGGGTTACGTAGAGTGAAGTGCCGTTCTCCCTCCTCAACACGACTTCCTTCAAATCCTCGAATTCCACGATCCAGGCACCGTCCTTCTTTATGAGCCCTTTAGAGTCCAGCAAATTAAGAACGTTGTCAACGGATCCATCCCTAACAAATTCACTCTCCCATAGAAACTCGTCGTGGAAAACGTTCAGCCTCCTTAAAGTCTCTTTTATTCCCTCCATCGCAGTCTCTATGGCTTTTCTAAATTTCCAAACAACTTCCTCGTTTCCCTGTTCATATTCAAGCATGAGCTTTTCTACTTCCTTTTCAAGCTCTTTCTTCTCTTCTAGCATTCTGTTCGCAGAAATATACGCTTCTGCAATCGCATGATCGGGTTTCTTGTTGCTCAAACCAAATTTTTCAACACCCAAAACGGTTATCGCCATCTGTCTACCCATGTCGTTGATGTAGTAATGAGTTGTAACATCGAATCCCGCCTTCTTAAACATCCTTGCTAACGTGTCACCGATCACAGCGTTTCTCACGTGTCCGATGTGCAAGGGCCCATCAGGATTTGCGGATGTGTGCTCTATCAAGACTTTCCCTTTTAAATTTAGTCTACCGTAATTCTGATCGCTCAAAATGTTCTCAACTGTATCGGAGAGAAACTCGTAATTGGCGAAGAAGTTTATGTAACCACCAACGCTTTCCACACTACCAACGTAGCCTTGTGGCTCTATGTTTTCCACGATCGATTTCGCAACGTCTTCTGGTCTCAAATTTTTTTCCTTAGCAATCCTGAACGCCACAGTTGTTGACAAGTCAGCATGCTCACTCTCCCTTATCAGCCTTGGATCCGCAAACTCTTTGAGAGTTCTCATCACGTCTTCGAGGAACAGGAGGAACATGTTTCAGATTTCTTGATCTTGCTTAAATACTTTGCACTAAAAGCTCACTTCTTGATAATCGACACAAGAACACTCTCGACTTCTTTGAGCTTCTCCGATATATTTCTGATCTCTTCAATCGTTAGCTCGCCCTTCTTGCTTAGCTCCGCATCCACAAACATCCCTTGGCTGATAAAGCTACCGAATTTTCTTGGAGGCAGATAGCTGACGACTTTTCTACCCCTAAAATCAGTGTTCGTCGCTATTTCGAGTCTCAAACCACAATCGAAGACACAAAACCAAAGATCCCCCTCTTTTCTTCTCGCGATTATGTCACCAGAGAAGAAGCGAATCGCTTCGAAAGGTTTGCTGATCTCCCCTCTTCCAATCAATTCCGGTAATTTTTCCAAATACTCGAGCCAGTATTTTGCGGTAAGAGCCGAAAAGTCTCTCTGCTGAACGATACTCTCAAGTTCTCTTGATATCCTCGAGATCTCCAAAACGTCTTCGAGCTTTGCAACTTCTTCGGCTGGCATGTAGCAATATTTGATGCCTTGGAGCTTTGAAGCTATCTCTTCAATTTTTAATGCAAAATCTTTCCTTTTCTGAATCTTCAGAGCATTTAGGCTCCTTCTGATCTCATTCACACCTCTCTCCGCGAGAAGCAAGCGAAAGTCGTTGGGTTCCATTGAAAAAGTTTGTGTGGATTTGAAAATCTTTCAGTAAAAAGAACTTGTTTTCTTGTAAAATTTTCTGAAAAATTTTTAAGCTGTGAATGTATGCAGAAGTATGAAGTGGAAGTGGCTGAGCTCAATTCTACTTCTGGCGTTGATGTTTTCCCTCTGCAGTCAGCCCCAGGAATCTTCGCATTTCAACACATCACTCGACGACACAAGATATCCAGTAGTCGAGGGGTATCGAACCAGAATTGTCTCCCTTGCACCGAGCATAACCGAGATCTTGTTCGCACTCGGCGCTGGGGATAGAGTTGTTGGAGTAACGGAATACTGCAACTACCCTCCTGAAGTCTTAAAACTCAAAAAAGAGGGGAAAATTCAGACCATAGGCGGTTATTCAACAGTTAACGTCGAAAAAGTTGTCTCGCTGAACCCAGACATTGTAATTGCAACCTATGGCAACGGGATTGAAACGATCGAAACACTAAGAAAAACCTTTAAGCTTTACGTAATAGCGTTCGATCCGAAAAACGTGAGCGACGTAGAGAGGCAAATTTTGACAATCGGCAAGGCGATTGGAAATTACGATGAAGCAGAGAAGCTCGTTGAAAACATGGAAAAAAGGCTTCGAAAAGTTGAGGAGGAAGCTAAGAAGATTGAGAAGAAAAAGGTTGTGCACATTCTCTGGAACGATCCCATCTATGTTTCCGGGAAGGAAACGTTCATTGATGAAGCTATAACGCTCGCAGGAGGAGAGAACGCATTCAACTTCTCTGGCTGGAAAATTGTGAGCATTGAAGACATAATCTCAGCAAATCCAGACGTCGTCATCGTGAACAGCGGTGGCGGAATGGGTGGTGGCGAGGACTTGCTATACAAGTGGTTCATAGGGGAGAAAAGATTTCAAGCGATAAACGCAACGAAAAACGGAAAAGTCTTCATCATCGACGCGGATTTAATTTCGAGACCGAGCTATAGAATCGTCGATGCGATCGAACAAATTCAGAAATTTCTTAGATGAGCTCTGTCTCCCTTAGGATTCTTTCAAACTCCTCTTTGCTTGGATTTAGAGCTTCTAAGATCGTGAACCTTCTTCGCCTAATCATCTTGGCCTGGAGCAATGCACTTATTGCTTGATCCTTGCTCAAACCAATTTCGCTGAGCTTTGTTGGTGCACCGACTTTTTTCATCGCTTCTTTGATAGCACGCCAATCCCCGTCGCCATAGTGGTTTTCGTACATGAACTCGAAGATGATCGTGCCTATTCCAACTTGCTCGCCGTGCGTTCCGAAGCCGTAACCAAGGTAGTCGATTGCATGGCTGAACTTGTGCTCAGCACCACTTGCCGGTCGAGAGCTTCCAGCCATTGAAATCGCTACCCCGCTCATTATCAAGCCACGGAGCAAAGTTTCGAGATCCTCTTTCAAAGATAAGTTATCTTTTGCCTTGTTTAGCATAAGATAGGCTGGGATCGTGGCTATCGAAGCAATTACCTCGTTGTAGCTCTCCCCGGTCAGATCTCTCGATAGCTTCCAGTCCTTTACTGCGGTTATGTTCGAAATCAGATCCCCAAATCCTGAATGGATTAGCCTTTTGGGACACTTCTCGATTATATCAATGTCCGCAACTACTGCAATCGGGGCTTTTGCAGAGATCGAGATCGGTCTACCTTGTTCTTTAAAGCTTGCAACCGGCGATGCGATTCCATCGTGCGATGCAGTAGTCGGAACGCTTATGAAGGGAACGTTTAGCTCGCTCGCAACGACTTTTGAAACGTCAAGAACCTTTCCCCCTCCTATACCAACGATTGCGTCAACTTCGCTGTAACTCAGCATCGCCTCGATTTTTCTCGCTTCAAGAAGGTTTGCCTCAGTAACGATGATTTTCTCAAATCCGAGTTTCTCAATCCTCTCCTTCAATATCTCCAAAACGACTTGATCTGTCAAGATAATCGCATTCTGCGAGTTGATCTTCTCGACTACCTTCGAAATCTTCGAGAACGCACCTCTCTGAAGGTAGACAAGTGAAGGAATGCTAGCTTCCAAGTTTTCCACCCCTTAGAATTTCGATCAGCTTATCTCCAGAAGTTGCATAGAAGCATCTTAGATCGTTCTCATAGCCAACACAAAACTTGGGAACACTTTCAACGAAAACCGGCGCATTTAGAGGATCGGGAATGTAAACTGGAACGAATCTAGACGAAATGAATTCAAAAGCAGTTCTGTTTTCTGTGAAAAATCTCCTAAAATCTTTGCAAATTGGACAAGTTGGAGAGCTTATGAAGATGAACAACTCCTTCCCTGTTCTCTTAGACTCCTCAAGTCCTTTTTCATAACTCAACCAACCCTCCATTTCACTCCTGCTGTTCAGGAACGCTGCGAGAAGTGCAAACACAACAACGATTGCAATCAAGTAGCGATATCGCATACAGAGAGAAGTCGAGAGGATTTAAAACACTTTGGAAAACTGGCCAAAAATCGAAACCATCATATAGTTGCTAACAAATCCACTTTTATGAAGATTGGGGATGTGATGACGAAAGAAGTGGTTTCAGTGGACTACGGGACAAAGGTTAGAGACGTTTGCAAGATAATGGGGGAGAAGAGGATTGGTAGCGTTATCGTTACACAATACGGCAAGCCTGTTGGAATATTTACCGAAAGGGACCTGCTTTCAAAAGTTCTGCTTAGGGGCAGTCTCGAAGACGAAGTTGGAAAATACATGTCAACTCCGCTCATCGTAGTCTCGCCTGATTACGACGTTCGTGAATCAGCGAGAATAATGGCTGACATGAAAATAAGGAGGCTCGTGGTGATGGAAGGAGGGGAGATCAAGGGAATCTTCACTGCCGCGGATCTTGCAAGGGTGCTCGGGGAGGGGATTTAAGATGGAGATCGTATGCGTAACCTGTGGTAAGGAGCTGAAAACTGACAACGAAGGAAAAGAGTGGCGATACTGCTACTTTTGCAAAAAGCCAACTTGCTTTGATGATCTTCACTACATAGGTGTTTGGAGAGAGGGGCTCTACGAGAAATACGTAGAAGTCGTTCCCATTTGTAAGAAATGCAAGCCCAAGAAGTTGAAATAAGGAATGAATTTCGAGCCCATCTTTTTTAGGGACAAGCTTGGGAGAGCGATAACCATCCGTGCCTATGAGCCAGCAAGGGACAGAGATGGACTAATTGAGATGTATGTCAACTACGACCCCGAAGATCGCTCGCTTGGCTTGCCTCCCGTGGGGAGAACTGCGATAGAGAGATGGATGAGACACCTTGAAGAAAAAGGATTTTCGATTATCGCAGAACATGAAGGGAGAATCATTGGACATCTTGCAATCGTCGAAGACGAGTCAAACAAAGGCGTTGTCGATTTGGCGATTTACTTGGCGAGGAATTACCAAAATCAAGGAATAGGAACTGAGATGGTCAAAGCGATTATCGAATACTGCAGGAAGGTTTGCTACAAAAAAATAACGCTTGTCACAGACAGACTGAACTGGAGGGCTATAAGGGTTTACAAAAAATGTGGATTCCAGACCGTGCTTGCGAGCTACGAGCTATACATGGAACTTCCATTAAAGCCAAATGCCTGCGAATAGCTTTTCAAGGTTCACGTTCTCCTTAATCAACTCTCTTACCCTTTGAATTTTCTCTCCCCGGACTCTTATCTTCCCGAATTTTTCTTGAATCTTCAGCAATGTCGTCGCTGTATCAGCTTCTGACAGTATTACAGGGACTCCGTTGCTCTCTGCAAGGCTAAGAACGAATTTGGAAGGTTCAAGATTTCCTGTCGCGATTATACACTTCGCTCCGCTCTCTATTGCGAGTGTTATCAAATCGCTTCTATCTCCGCCAACGATGAGTGCGAAGTTTTGAGCATATCTAAGATGAGAAATCGCACTCTCGCTTCTCATCGCCCCAACTAAAACTTGCTCGACTTCAATTTCCTTCTCTGGCTTCACCAAGAACCTGCCATCGATGGCTTTAGCGATTTCCTCGACTCGAAGACTCATCAGCGAAGGATCCGCAGGGATTATCCCGAGTACTTCCAAATCGAACTTCTTGAAAACACTCTCTGCTAAGCCCTTTATATAGGACTTCTTGTATCCGACTACTTGGTTCAAAATCACACCGTGCAATTTCTCGTCGAAGAGCCGTTTTGCGTTGATTATCTCGTCGATTACGAAGTCATTTGTGAATTTCGAAACAAGCAAAACCCTCGAGTCAAGCATCTTAGATATCTGGACATCGCAGATCTCTAAGGAAGCTCCAGCGATGAAGTTTTGCGCCCCCTCGATTATCACAACCTCCTTGCTCTCGAGCTCGGTAAAAGTGTCTATTATCTTCTTTTTCAGCTTTATCGGATCTTGGCTAACTGCAAAGTCTATGTAAGGGCGGTCGAGAATAACTGCGCACAAGCTCCTTATTCCAAGATCTTGTTCAACGAAGTAAGCGTCTTCATCGCAGATTTTGTCTCCAAATCTGACTGCATTTACTCCGAAGGGCTTGAAATATCCAACATCGTATCCTTTCTCCTTTAAAATGAGCAGTAGTGAAAGCGCAATTGCACTTTTTCCAGAGTACGTTTGCGTCGATGATATAAGCAATTTCTTCATTTTCCCACCTCCAAGAGCATTCTAAAATCGATCGCGACACATCCATCCTCAAAGACTTTCAAAGGATTTATCTCCATCTCCAAAATCGGATAGTCCATTCCGAGCTGGGAGAAACGAAGAATTGTTTCTGCGATTGCATCGATATCCACGCCCTTCTCACCCCTCACACCACGTAGTAGTGGATAGGATTTAATCTTTTTTATCATATCATAAGCGTCTTCTTTGCTCAGCGGAGCGATTTTGAAGGAAACGTCTTTGAAAACCTCGACATAAATCCCGCCAAGTCCGAACATCAAAACATTCCCGAATGATGGGTCTTTTTTCATCCCAAGAATAACCTCCCTGCCTCCGCTAATCATCTTCTGAACCATCACTCCCTCTATCCTTGCGTTTGGAAGCAGTCTTTCCACCTTAGACAGCATTTCGAAAAACTCTGTTTCAAGTTTGTCTCGTGTAACGTTTAGCTTTAACGCCCCAATGTCGCTCTTGTGAACAATGTCTGGGGAGACGACTTTCAAGACAACAGGATATCCAATTCTATCTGCGATTTCCAACGCTTCTTCGACGTTTTGCGCGATATCAAAGGGTGCAACCTTTATTCCATAGCATTCGAGCAATTTCATCCCCTCGACACCGACGAATTTACCCTTAACGCCTTCAAAGAATTTATCTGCACGTTCTTTGTCAATTTCGAACTTCAAAATGCTCGAATCACGAAACTCAAAACTTGAATATCTCTCAACTGCGGAGATCACTTTTACCGCTCTCGAAGGGTCAAAGAAGTTCGGTATTCTGCTTTCGATAAGTCTCTCCTCGTCGAACTCATCAAGCCCCATAAAACAGCAGAAGATAGGCTTTTTAGAAGTTAAAACTCGATCCACAGCTTTGCGATAATCTATCTGAGCAGTAGGAGCCAATATTGCAACTATAGAGCCTACGTTCTCGTCCACCTCAACTGCATCCAAAGCCTTGACAAACCTCTCCGTGTCTGCATCGCCAAGAATGTCGACGGGATTGTAGAAGTTTGCAGAAGGTGGTAGAATTTTGCGAAGTTCTTCTATTGTTTCTCTTTTGAAGTTCGCAAGCTCTAAACCGTTTATTTCTACCGCATCGGAAGCCATGACTCCGGGACCGCCGGAGTTCGTTACGATTGCAACTCTACCCGCCCTTCTAAACCTCGAGAGTGCAAAGGAAAAATCGAAAAGCTCCTCAACAGTTTCTGCAACCACGATCCCGCACTGCTCGAAGGCTGTTTTATAGATCTCATAACTTCCCGCGAGACTCCCCGTGTGGCTTGAGGCAGCTCTTGCACCGCTTTCTGTCTTTCCTGCCTTCATAACAATGATCGGCTTCTCTCTCGCAACTTTTCTTGCTACTTCCATAAACTCCTTTCCGTTTCTTATTCCTTCGACGTAGAGCATTATTGCCTCCGTTTTTTCGTCTGTCGCAAAGAACCTAAGAAAATCTGCCTCGCTAAGAACTGCTTTGTTTCCCATGCTCACGATCTTGCTGAATCCAAACTTCGACTTCTGTGCCCAGAGAATTACGGCAAGAATAAAGGCTCCTGACTGACTGAGAAAAGCTATTTTTCCTTTTCTCGGCATTATCTCGCTGAACGTTGCATTTAGATTTATCTCAGGGTTTATTACACCAAGACAGTTTGGTCCAAGCAGTCTTATTCCGTGTTTTCTTGCAATTTCAGCAACTTTTTCCTCGAGAACTGCTCCTTCGCTACCTGTTTCCCTGAATCCTGCAGAAATCACTATTACGTTCTTAATCCCCTTTCTACCGCATTCGTCCACGATTTCAGACACAGTTCTTGCAGGAGTCGCTATTATTGCGAGATCCACGACTTCGGGAAGAGATTCTACGGAAGGAAAACACTCAACTCCCTCGATTTCAGTGTGATTCGGGTTTATCGCATAAATTTTGCCACCAAATTTCTTTAAATTCTTAAGAATTACATTTCCAACCGAGCCTTTTTTTGCAGACGCCCCCACCAAGGCGATGCTGTTCGGGTAGAAAAACGATCTCATCGTACGAAGTCTTCTGCGAATTAAAAAAATTTCCGCACACGACGCTTATTCAAACCGAATTTCAATTTTACAAGAAAAAGCCTTTTATTCTTTTGAGCTCTTTTTACATGGAAATCACGATTCCCGAAAAGGTTCTCTTTGAAACGAACGTATACACGGTCGAGAACGATTTGAAAGCAAGGAGGGGCAAGGTGAGAATAACTGAAGATAGAGTTCTCTTTGAGAGTGTTGAAGAATTGAAAATCGCACCCATATCTGCGATCAGAACGATTAGAATAAAAAGGGACGAGAAGTTAGGGTTTCTGATTGCTGGTACAATATTTGGTTTTGCTTCGCTCATCCTCTTCTCGTTTTTGCCACACATAGATTCCTTTCTCTCTGCCGTACTCTTTTTTATCTTACCAACAGTGATGCTAACGACTTCGACGCTGCTGATCTATTGGTGGAAACTCACGAGATCTTTTCTTCTCTCACTTCTCATGGAGTATGGAAGAGAAGTTGAGATCAGGAGTAAGAACTTCGATGACTTACTTGAAATCGCCAATGCGATCGAGCTTGTGAGAATTGGGGCGGTTAGAAAGCTAACACAGAGAAAAAATGGGGAATCTAAAACCTTAAGCTATCTATAAATGCAAGCCTCTTAGGAATCGGCGGATGCGTTGAGAGAAACTCCTCTATCGGCGAAACCTTTTCTCTCTTCAACCTTTCGATGTCCGCTCTTGTAACAAAGGGCTCTGCAACTGCGTTTACTAAAGCGTAGATGAATAGTGTTCTGAACTTGCTGTCCGCAACTTCAGCGTGAACCGATGGATATCTGTGGTAGAAATAGTGGATCTTTGCAAGGCTTCTCTGCATCGCATCCTTGCCCGCGGAGATTACACCCTCGACATCTGCAAAGTATTCTCTGAGTCTGCTGAAAGCAAGAACTAAGACCTGAACAACAAAAGAGATTACAACTGCAACAATGCCGATTACTGCAAGCTGAGAACCGCGATTTTCGTTTCGCAGCGAAGAGTGAAGAAGCGCATAACCCAGATAGAATATCAGCGATGGTAAAATGCCGAGGAGAAGCATGAAGAGATTGTCCTTGTGTTTGTGATGCCCTATTTCGTGACCAACAACTGCTTCAAGCTCATCCTTGGAAAGCATGTTCATTAGCGAATCAGAAACTGCGACGAACTTTCCTGTTAGAAAGTTCCCGTAAGCAAAGGCGTTCGGCGGACTGTTGACGACGACAGCCTTCGGTGCTTTGACTCCAAGTCTGGAGGCAACGGTATTGACGACTCTCTGCAACTCCTCGCTTCTCTTTGCGCCATAGCTTAGGTTTATCATGTAAGGCGAAAGGAGGTAGATCAGCAAGTTCACAGCCACGAGAAACGCTATAATAGCGTAGATGCTAAGCGGGATCCCTGCAAAAGCTACGATCAGGTATATTATCCCCACGGAGATTCCAAGAATCAAGATCAGCAGTAGGGCCATTGAAGTGTAGAGCGAGAACTTCCCCGCTACTCTTCCCGCTACCCTTGGTGCCACTGTGCTTGCAAGTGCGAACATCACCAAGTATCCGAGGACTGCAAGCAGTATGTATAGGGGATCGAATATCAGGAACATAAAATCTCTTCTTTTCTTGGATAAAAAAGTTTTCGATCAAATTGGCATAAAATTGCGGTTTTTTAGGAGATTTTGCGGAGTTTAGCTGTAGAACGTTGGATAGACATAATCCAAATGCAGAACAAAAAGCTTATAAGTAGAAATTTTTTAAGT